>Ga0310810_10002364_pt1 | contig 20286 bp, 14 predicted proteins | sample NCmetagenome_FD_207641 | JGI IMG/M metagenome (GOLD analysis project Ga0310810, IMG submission 207641) | Soil microbial communities from experimental microcosm in Duke University, North Carolina, United States - NC | ecosystem: Engineered > Artificial ecosystem > Soil microcosm > Unclassified ...
ACCTCTTCGAGGCGGTTTTCGCGTTTGCGCCGCTCGGCAGCGAGCGGCAGAACACGACGCTGTCCGCAGACGGCGGCGCCGAGCGCATCGACGGCGAGATGGTGTCGGGCGAGTATTTCCGTGGCCTCGGGATCCCGCCGGCGGCCGGACGGCTGATCACGATCGACGACGAGCTGGGCGCGGCGCCGGTCGCCGTTATCAGTTACGCCTACTGGACTCGCCGCTTCGGCGCCGATCCAGGTGTGGTCGGCCGCGCGATTTCCATCAACCACGTTCCCTTCACCATCGTCGGCGTGGCGTCCCGCGCATTCTTCGGGGTGCAGCCGGGGCGCGCGCCCGACGTCTGGATGCCGATGCTCGACATGCCCGAGCTGGTGCCCTGGGGATTCCGGCCGGCAAATGCGCCGTCGCTCCTCGACGTGCGCGGCTATTGGTGGACGCACGTCATGGTCCGGCTGAAGCCGGGGATCGACGAGCGCGAGGCGCGGACAAAGGTCGACACCCTGTTTCAGCAGTTCGTGGCGGAAGCGCTGCCCGAAGTGGATCGCGCGAAGCCGCCGCATATCGGCTTCGAATCCGGGGCAGGTGGCCTCGACCAGCTGCGCGGCGCGTACGGTCAGCCGCTGTTCCTGATGATGGGCATGGTCGGCCTCGTGCTGCTCATCGCCTGCGCGAACGTGGCGGTCCTGCTGCTCGCGCGCGCGATGGCGCGGCGGCGCGAGTTCGCCCTCCGCCTCTCGCTCGGCGCCGGACGCGCGCGGCTGATCCGGCAGCTCCTGACGGAGGGCCTGCTGATGGCGGGCGCGGGCGGCCTCCTCGGTATGCTCTGCGCCGGCTGGACGTCGCGCGGTCTGATGCTCCTCGTGCCGCCCGATCGGCGGCCCCTGCTCGAGATCCAGCTCGACGTCCCCACCCTCGCGTTCGCCGCGGCGATCTCGATCGCCACCGCGATTCTCTTCGGCCTCGCGCCGGCGGTCCTCGCCACGCGCGTCGACCTCCTGCCGGCGATGAAGCAGTCGGGATCGGGCGCGGTGGCCTCGGAGCACCCCGCCACGAAGTTCTGGTCAACCGCCTTCGTCGTCGTGCAGATTGCGCTCTCGCTGGTGCTGCTCGTCGGTGCGGCGCTCTTCGTGAAGACGCTCGCGAATCTCCAGCGCCAGTCACTCGGCGTCGACGACAAGCGGCTGCTGGTGTTCGGCATCAACGCGTCGCAGAACGGCTATGGCGGCGACCGTCTCGCCAATCTGTACATCGATCTGACCAGGCGGCTCGCCGCGATCCCGGGAGCCGAGGCGGCGAGCGCCGCGCGCCTGCGGCTGTTCTCCGGGTGGGTCAGCAACGGCGGCATCAGCATTCCCGGCATGGAACCCAAGGCGTCGATGAACCTGAACACGAATGCCGTCGCGCCCGACTTCGCCCGGACGACCGGCATGCGGCTGATCGCCGGGCGGGACATCGCGTGGAGCGACGTCGAAGGCAAGCGCCGCGTTGCCGTTGTTAACGAGGAGATGGCGCGGTACTTCTTCGGCGACGTCAACGTCGTCGGCCGCCGCTACAGCCCGGGCAACACCTACGATCCGGCCATCGACTACGAGATCGTCGGCGTCGTCTCGAACGCCAAGTACTCGCAGGTGCGCGGCGCGCCGCCGCGGACCGCGTACCTGCCGTTCACCGCGAACCGCGGCGTCCTCCGGGGATTGTACTTTCACGTGCGCGCGGCCGGCGATCCGCTGGCCCTGGCGGATGCGGTGCGCGGCGTGGTGCAGCGCGTCGATCCCGCGCTCGCCATCGTGGAAATGGACACGATGACGAATCAGATCGGCGATTCCCTCTGGCAGGAACATCTGCTCGCGCGCCTGACGACCGTGTTCAGCGTGCTCGCCTTGACGCTCGCCAGCGTCGGGCTCTACGGCACGATCTCGTACGGCGTCGGGCGGCGCCGCGGCGAGATCGCCGTCCGCATGGCGCTCGGCGCGCGGTACTCACAGGTGCTGTGGATGATTCTGCGTCAAGCGGTCGTCCTCGCGATTGCGGGCGTCACGGTCGGGATTCCCCTGTCGATGTGGACCAGCACATTCGTCTCGTCGCTGCTGTTCGGCCTGACACCGCGAGATCCCCTGACGCTGACGTTCACCGCAGGGCTGCTGATCGCGGTGGCGTCGCTCGCCGGGTACCTCCCGGCGCGGCGCGCGGCGCTGGTCGATCCGGCTCGGGCATTGAAACAGGATTGAGCGTATACGGCTCACGCACCGTGCCTTGCACGATGTGAGGTGTGGAAGAGGACAACTCAGCCGCGAGCCCGACGCGGCGGCAGCCAGCTGGGCTCGGGATCCGCGGGGTGGAGCAGCGCAGGCATGAGCACCGCCGCGGCCGGGGACGGAAGGGCCGCGAGCGACGGCGTGGCGACCGGCGGCGCGCCGGCATGCGTACTTTGTTACTCACGGCGGCCGCGTTGTCCGCTCCGCATGCAGCCAAGGTCCGAGCCCAGCCATGGTTCGCGGCCCCGTCCAGGTCAGGCGCCACGGTTGCGGCCGGTCCGCTCCCGAGCATCTCGGTAAGTATCGACCGCTTCGATCCAGTCGATGCGCGGCATGCCTACGACGAGCTCATCACGGAGGCCGCCGGGAAGTACAACCTCGACCCGAACATGATCCGGGCCGTCATGCAGACGGAGAGCGCGTTCAACGCGATGGCGGTCTCGCCCGTCGGCGCGCTCGGTCTGATGCAGCTGATGCCCGCGCTCGCGGCCGAGCTCGGCGTCACGGACCCGATGGACCCTCGCCAGAACATCATGGGCGGCTCGGCCTACCTCCGGCAGCTGCTCGACGCGCACCGAGGCAACGTGAAGCTGGCGCTCGCCAGTTACAACGCCGGGCCCGGCAACGTCGCGAAGTACCGCGCCGTGCCGCCGTTCAAAGAGACCCAGAATTACGTAAAGAAAGTGACGGCCCTTCTGGCAGACGCGAAGACGGCTGGGAACAATTAGTTAGTTTGCGCCCCTCGGACTCCCCTACAGCGTCGCTCGCTCGCCGCTTCGCCGCTCGCTCCGCTCCGCTGGCTCGCTCGCGAGGCTCGCTCGCGCGCCTCCGCTATCAGGCCTTCTCTGCACCCAGAACAACCAGCGCAACAAGGCCTGTCCATACCAGCCACATCCCGGCACGATCGCTCGGCGTCTCGCCGTCCGGCGGCGCTGTGGCGTCGCGGCGGCAGTCCTCCCGCGTCATCTCGACGAGTTCCGGCGGCCCGTACGTTTCCCCGCGTCCGTCGCAAGCGACCGTCCGCCCGTCGCGGATGGCGTCGAGAATCCCGGCCGGCGTCGCCGTCCTGGCAAAGACGTACGTACGGTCGAGCCCCACTGGCGCATTGTGGTGGAAGTCGCTGGAGCCGATTGCGGCGATGGATGGGTGTACGCGCCTGGCCCGATCGTAGAACTCCATCAGGTCCCGGCGCGCGTCCTCCCACACATGGATTGAGGGATGCGCCACTTCGACGCCGTCCAGCACCGCAAGGGCCGCATCATCGAGAGACGGCCAGGACTGCTTGTGGGGATGGGCCGCAATGGCGACGCCTCCCATCGCGTGAACGGTCGCGGCCGCGGATGCCGCCGTCTGCCGCCAGCCGGCCGGCTGTGTGATCCCGACCAGCGCGAGGTGAAAGCCAACCGCCGTCAGCTCCTCGCCGGGAATCAGCATCGCGCCGCCGGCGCGGTCCGTCAGCGACAGCCATCGCGCAAGCCGCCACGAGTGCATCGAGTTGTGATTGGTGAGGGCGACGGCATCCAGCCGGCGCCGGCGCGCTTCGATGGCAATGTCCCACGGCGGGAGAAAGCCATCCCCAGGAAAGCTGTGCACATGAAAGTCGGCGGCCAGCACGAGGTAGCCCGCTTTCATCACACGGGGGCGCGACGAAAGCGGGTCCCCGGTCCCAGACAACGTCAGGCCTCCGAGGACGGCCAGGATCGCGACCAGCCGCGGCACGGACCTCAGGCGAACCATTCCAGTACTCGTGGCACGAGCGCGATGGCGGTCCCGAAGAGAATCACGAACGTCACCCAGGTCATCGCCTGCTGCGCCGCGGTGCGAGCCATCGCCTGGCGGGGATCCAGTTCCAGGACCTCGCGGAAGAACGCGGAGAGGATGCGCGGCGTCAGGATAAGGGGCACCGCGGCCGAGATTAGCAACGGCGTCAACGGACGCCCGATCGCCGACGGCGCCCAGGCGACGGCGGCCAGCATCCACAGCGACCAGGGTGCATGGCCCGCGAAGTACAGATCGAGCGCGCGCGCGAGCCCCACCGTTCGCCGCGCGGGACCGGCGATGACCGCCAGCGCAATCCCCATCTGGAGGACGACGACGAAGCTCCAGCAGATCGTGGTGCTGAGCACGAGCGCGGGTGTCACGTGCCCGGTGGCCCCGATCGCCGCCGACGCCCCGAACACGATCGACACGAGCAGCGGCCGGCGAAGCGGCGTGAGCATGGACACCCGTCCCGCCCTGCGGGCGAGCAAGGCATAGGTCTGCCGCGGCGATACCATCAGCAGGATTTCGGGGGACATTCGGACCGGATATTCTAGGTCATTTCAACGGGTGATTCGCGAGACTCTGTAACGGCCCACGGATCCACCAAGATTACAAAGACCACGAAGATCACAAGGAGACTTAGGGATCTTTGTGATCTTCGCGTTCGGTCGTAACTGCGGTAGGGTGTTGCCACTATGCGCCTGTCCTCGATGATTTCGGCAGTGGACCTGCACGCCTGCGGCGAGCCCGGACGGGTGATCGTGGGCGGCGTTCGCGACGTGCCCGGGCGATCGATGTTCGAGAAGATGCAGTACCTCGCGGCGCACCAGGACGGCGTGCGCCTGCGCATGCTGCGCGAGCCGCGCGGCTACCCCGCGGCGAACTGCAATCTCGTGCTGCCGCCCACGCATCCGGACGCCGACGCGGGGTTCGTCATCATGGAACAGGTCGAGTACCCGCCCATGTCGGGGACCAACACCATCTGCGTCACGACCGCCCTCCTCGAGACCGGAATGATCCCCATGCGGGAACCCGTGACCGAGCTGACGCTCGAAGCGCCGGCCGGCCTGATCCGCGTGCGGGCGGCCTGCCATGGCGGCAAGGTCACCGAGGTCGCCTTCCTGAACGTCCCCGCATTCGCCGTACATCTCGACGCGTCGATCGAGGTGCCCACGCTCGGGCGCGTCACGGTGGACGTCGCGTGGGGCGGGATGTTCTACGTCATCGCCGACGCCGGGACCTTCGGTCTGCGCCTGACGCCCGACGAGGGGCGCGACATCACGCGGATTGGGGAATTGATCAAGGCCGCCACGCAGGAGCAGCTCCCGGTTGTCCACCCGGAGAATCCGGAGATCCGGGACGTGACGATCGCACAGCTCTCGGGTCCGCCGGCCTCGCCAGACAATCATCGGCGCAACGCCGTCATCGTCTCCACCGGCAAACTGGATTGGCATCGTCCGTCCACATGGTCCGGCGCGATCGACCGATCGCCGTGCGGGACCGGCACCTGCGCGAAGATGGCCACGCTGCACGCGCGAGGACGGCTGTCGATCGGCGAAGCGTTCCGGCACGAAGGCGTACTCGGCACGGTGTTCACCGGAACGTTGTTGGAGGAGACGACGGTGGGCCCGTACCGCGCGGTTGTTCCCCAACTCGCCGGAACGGCATGGATCACCGGCTTCGCGCAGTACGTCGTCGATCCCCAGGACCCGTTCCCCGAAGGCTTCACGGTCGGAGATATCTGGTGAGGGTTCTCAGGGTTCCAGGGTTCGATGATGGGCGTGACTGCATTCGACGGCCGCGGCGTTGGCCAGATCGTCAGGGAGCACCGGCTTGAGCAGCACGCGGTTGAACAGGCGCGCCGCCCGTGCCAGAGCGTCCTCGTGGAAACTCCGGCCGCTCACCAGAATCATCGCCACGTCCGCCATGACCGGATTCTGGCGCAGCGTGTCGGCGAGCCTGAACCCGTCGCCGCCCGGCAGGAAGTAATCGGTGACAATCAGGTCGGGCGTCTCGGAGGCGGCCTGTTCCAGCGCGGCGGCGAACGAGCCCGCGAGCGCGACGCGGAAGCCGCGCGCCTCGAGGCACCATCCGTACATTTCCCTCGTATCCGTATCGTCGTCGACGACGAGGATGAGGGGAGCAGCTGTCACGGTATCCAGAAGTATAGTCGCTCTGGATGGGCTGGCTCCGGGTCTGAGTACGAAATTCTTACCCTAAAGCGGTAGTTGAGTTCCTTCCGATAGTTACAATTGGCTGGGTTTTGGAGTGTTCCAAACGGCACAGCTCTTGATAAGGCCCGGCTTGCGACATGTCCTCTGTTAACCGCCCGGCACGCGAGCCCGAGCCGCGCACCACGGCCGATCTGCGGGACTGGGTCCAGGCGCGTCTCGATCTCGAAGCGGAGCGCGCGGCGGAACTGCTGAGGCGGGTCGAGGAGGTCGTGGCGCGCCAGCGCCAGCTCGTCGAGGAGTCGAAGCTCGACGCGATCCGCGCGCTGTCGGAGGGCTTCGCCGCGAAGATGGAACGCCTCCAGCGGCAGCTGACCGAAAAGGATGTCACGGTCAGCAACATCGCGCGCTACTTCGAAGACGTCGTCGCCGATCTCACCGACAAGTCGCACCGCGATCCGAAAACCAAGCTGCTCAACTTCGACTGGTTCATGGAGCGCCTGGAATCGTTCCTCGCCGTCGAGCAGCGCGTGCGCTGGTGCGGCGTCGGGGTCGTCGATATCAACAGCTTCAAGTGGTACAACGACAATCTCGGGCATGCGGTCGGCGACCGGATCATCGAGGGCGTGGCGCGCATCCTCGCCGATCAGATTCGCTCCCAGGATTTTCTCGCGATGGACCGCGGGATCGAGGGGCGCGACCTTCACGCGCGGTTCGGCGGCGATGAATTCTGTTTCCTGATTCCCGACCTGCCGGGGGCGGTGCAGGCGGTCGACATCGCAGCGCGATTCAAGGACGCGGTCGAGTCGCACGAGTGGTCGCGGGACGATCGCCGGCTCGCCTCGCGCCCGGTGAAAGTGGATGTCGGCGTCGTCTGCCTGCGGCTCGGCCCGGTCGTCGAGCGGCGCGGCGTGGCCCGGAAGCTCGCGGCGGAGCTGATCCAGCGCGCGGACAAGTTGATGTACGACGCCAAGGGCATCAAGTCCGCGGAGGTGCACACCACGGCGGTCAAAGTCGCGGACGCCCGCCTCGTCGACATCACGCCGCGCTCTGCGGCGGCCAGCTGAGGTCGTGCTACACTGAAAAGCTTCTGCACTGGCCCGCGCGGCCTGTGGTGGGTGTAGCTCAAAGGTAGAGCACCGGACTGTGGCTCCGGACGTTGCGGGTTCGAGTCCCGTCATCCACCCCACTTCGCTCCGCCTGCCTCGCGGTGCCAGCGATCGCGCGACTATTTCTGCGGCACGCGCTTGCGCGCTTCGGCAATCTCGCGCGCATACTTCTCGCGCTGCGCGCGGCGATTAGCCCTGTCCACCGCGTCCCCGGCCGCCGGCAGCGCCTCGAGCCTCTGCAACTGGCGCTCGATCCGAGGCAGCACCTCATCGCGGTAGAACTCGGGATAGCGCGCGCTGACCTTGGCGTAATCGCCGCCGTTCCACGAGAACACTTCTGGAATCGTTGCCTGCGGGCGGGCCGCCCCCTCGAATCCGCCGAGCAGCTGCGGCATGACGATTTTATAGGTGCCGTCGTGATCCAGATCCCTGAGCACCGCGTTCAAATCGCCGACGTCGAAACCGGGCAGCTCCCGCATCACGAATCCGTCATGGGTGGTGGCGAGGCGATCGGCCGGAGGAGCGCCGCCGGGCGTCTGGAACACGACCTCGAGAGCCGTCGACAGCCGCTGCCCCCCCACCAGAGCAACGAGCTCGAACCAGCCGTCGCCATTCAGATCGACGAACCGGTGATCGTACAGCTCCGCGATGAACTCAGGTGCGCTCGTATCGCCGCCGTTGGCGATCTCGTTCAGGAAGCGCTTCACGCTCGCCTTGTCTTTGAACAGCGCGTTGAGCGCGCTCGCCGACGTCCAGTTGACGCGGCTGGCCGCACGACTCACGGGTTCCCGGCCCTGGCCTTGGACATCGCCGAGGACCGGAGTGGCAAGCAGCAACAGCGCCGCGACGAGAGTCTTCATATGCACGCCTCTAACGCTTGTTGATTTCAGCTCGCACTTTTGTGGCATAGTCGATTCCCCCTGTCTGCCGCGGGTTGTCCTCCCATCGTCGGCCGTCCGCACTTGGTATGTAGTACTGACGCGTCTGATCGGTCAGGTTCACAACCTGTCCGGAGTATGCCGCCAATGCCATATTCTCGCGCTGTTCCCCGGTCAGCGCCGGCAGATTGGGGAATTTGGCGCGTATCCTGTCCTCCACGACCCGGGCGATTCGCAGATGCTCCTCGAACACCTGGAGTCCCTTGAGCGTGTTCTCGTACCAATCCCACGCGGTAGCCGTGCTGAACGGCGTCATCATCAACCCTATGTACTTGCCTCTCGGGGCTCTCGTGGTCGCGTAGTTCTCGACTGGCCACAGCGACGGCACGCCATACTTCGGGTGTGTGAACGAGGCGAACTGCCGGTAATTGCTTTCGATCCAGGCGATGCCTTTGAACAGGCCCGTCGTCGCGCCCGAATACAGACCGGTGAGCCGAGCGGAAATCACCGGATCGGCAATCTGCACCCCGACGACGTAGAACTTGGACGGACCGGCGGTCAACTGGGCGCCGTTGACGGTGGATGAAGCGGTAACGGTCACCTCGCCGCCCTCCCCTTCATACGTCCGTATCTCGGACGCTCCGGGCTGCGTCTGGAACGATTGCACGACAGGGTTCGGCGCCGCCGTGATTCCACCGCTCGTCGTGTACTCACGACTCGCCGACCACGTGACGACGCCGGTCTGCGCGTCGGACTTGACCTTGAACTCGATCGGCTTGGTCTTTCGCGAGTCTTGCTCCTCCAAAGGATGCAGCGACGCTGCGACCGGACTGTCGATCACGAACTTCAACGGCGTGAAGGTCAGATCGCGAATGCGCGTCTGCGTGTCGTCACCGGGATAGCCGTCGAACCACTGCCGGAACACGATGCGCACCCTCTGGCCTTGATACTCGTCCAGGCGTTGATCGAAATGGTAGTCGTCGGTCTCTCCGGGCGTGTACTGCCACAGGAAGTCTTCGATCAGCGGAACGACACCCGGCGGGTAGTTCTGGGTTTGACATCGGATGCTGCCGTCTTCGCTCCAGATGTCGCCGGGGTCCCACGTCGTCCCGGGTGTGAGGAGGTACACATCCAGCCAGTCGTTGACCGGCACGTACTGCTTGCGCTGGTTGTAGGTGAACTTCAGCGATCCGCCACCCTGGGTGACGTCGATGTCCGCGTAGAAGAAGGTGCAGCCGTTGACTTCGGGGATGCCGTCCCAGGTGCCGATGTCGGCGTTCACGCCGTTCTCCGTATGCCAGATCGTGACGGTGCTCCTGCCGCCCTTGGACGTGGCGCCGGATTTCGAGAACGTCACGCCGTTGCTCGCCACGCCGTCGACGGTGACGACAACAGGACCGGTGGTCACCTCTTCGGGAACGGTCGTCTCGATCCGGGTATCGTTCCAGCTCGTCGGGGTCGCCGGCGTCCCGTTGAATCTGACCGAGCTCGAGCCCTGAGCGGCGCCGAAATTCGTACCGTCGATCGTCACCTTCTGGCCCACGAAGCCCGCGGTCGGATCGAGCGATGCGATCGTTGGCTGCGGCTTCCCCATCGGGGGATTCGGATCCAGGCACGGCGCCTGCTCCCCGTTGACCGTCACGGTCACTGTCATCGCGCCTCCGCTGGAGATTTGCGGCACCGTCACCTCGATGCGTGTGTCGGACCAGCTCGTCACCTGCGTGGTCAGTCCGTTGATCTCGACCGTGCTCGGCCCCTGCGTCGGGCCAAAATTGCTCCCGGTGATGACCAGCGTGTCGCCGGCCACCACGTTCGAGGGGCTCAGCGACGTCACCGTCGCGGCAGCGGTCGTCGTCGACATGTCGGCTTCCAGCTCGCTCTCGACCAGAGCGAGGCGATAGATGCGTACCTCGTCGAGCGTGCCGCCAAACCGGCTGCCGTCGATGCCGCCGATCCGCCATGGACTCGCCGACGGCAGCAGCCCACCGGTCGCCTCGACGCTGACGGCCTCGACGCCGTTGACGAAGAGCCGCAGATAGTCGCCATCGAACGTCACGGCGACATGCGTCCAGGCATCCGCCGGAATTGGTGCCGCCGAGACCGTGTGCTGGCCGCTCGTGAAGATCGCCGTGAACGCCGGCACCAGGTTGGCGTCGAGCCGGAGCGATACGTCATTGCCGGTGTCGTGGCGGCCAATCATCTCTTGAGGCGCTCCCGTGACGCCCGGACGGACCCACAGTTGCCACGTGAATGTGTCTGGCAGACGAAGGGTGTCACTCACCGGGATCTCCACGGACTGTGGCAAAGATCCGTCGAACGCGAGTCCGCTCCCCGAGCGGCCGCTCACGGTCCATTGCGGACCGGTCACGACGGCGGTGTTACCGTTGCCGGAGGCGTCACTCGTGGCCGTGCCTTCCATCTCGCTGAAGTGATACGCGGCGCTGGGCGTGAGCGGTCCGGCGGCGGATCGGAACGTCCACTCGACGTCCGCTCCGAGCGCCACGCCGTTCGCCCCGAGCACGCCGGCGCTGCCGCCGGCGATGCGGACGGTGTAGACCTGCATCGGCAGCAACGCGGCGACTGGCGCCAGTGTCACCGTCCTGGTCGCGGCGTCATAGGCAAGGGTCGCCTCGACAGGCAGACCAACGGAATCGAGCAGGCCGACGGTCGCCGACGTGAGCGTCGCGGGATCGGCGGCGCTGCCGAACGTTGCGGTGATCGGTGTCGTCAGGATTCCGACGGCGCCGCTCGCGGGCGTATAGCCGGTCAGCTCGAACGTCGACGGATTGACGGTGAACGCCACACTGTTGCTCGCTTGCCCGTTGACGGTGACGACCACGGCGCCGCTCGATGCCCCCGGCGGGACCGTTGTCTGGATGGACGTCCCGCTCCAGGCCGAGGCGGATGCGGACACGCCGTTGAACGTCACGGTGCTCGAGCCCTGCGTCGGGCCGAAGTTGCTGCCCGCGATCGAGATGGGCTGACCGACCATTCCGGCGCCGGGGTTGACTGACGCGATGGCAGGACCGGGCGTCACCGTGAAAGTCACGCCGTTACTCACCTGCCCGCCGACGGTAACCATGACCGGTCCGGTGACGACCCCGGCGGGCGCGGTCGTCGTGATGACGGTGTCGCTCCAGCTCGTCACCGCGGCGCTCGCGCCGTTGAAGGTCACGCTGCTCGAGCCCTGCGTTGCGCCGAACTGCGCGCCGGTAACCGTTACGGCCTGTCCGGCCAATCCACCGGCCGGATCGAGGGACGCGATCGACGGCGGCGGGATGACGGTGAACGTCACGCCGGCGCTGGTCTGCCCGTTGACGGTGACGACCACCGGGCCCGTCGGCGCTCCCGCCGGAACGCTCGTGGCGATCGACGTATCGCTCCAGGCGGTGACGGCCGCGGCGACGCCGTTGAACGTGACGGCGCTCGACCCCTGCGTCTGCCCGAAGTTCGCGCCGGCGATTGTGACAGCTTGCGCGACTATCCCGATCGCGGGCGTCAGTGACGTAATGGCCGGAGGCGGAATGACGGTGAATGGCACGCCGTTACTCGCCTGCCCGTTGACTGTCACGACCACTGCGCCTGTCGTGGCCGTGGGCGGAACGATCGCTGAAATGCTGGAATCGGCCCAGGCGCTGGCCGCCGCGGCGACACCGTTGAACACGATCGTGCTCGTCCCCTGTGCGGCGCCGAAGTGACTGCCCGCAACGGTCATGGTCTGACCGCGAATGCCGGTCGAAGGACTGAGCGAGCTAATCGCGGGCGGTGGAATGACGGTAAATGCGACGCCGTTGCTGGACTGTCCGTTCACGGTCACCACGACCGGTCCGCTTGTCGCGCCCGCCGGCACCGTCGCCGTAATACTGCTGTCGCTCCAGCTCGTGACGGACGCGGCGATCCCGCTGAACTTTACGGTGCTGGCTCCCGGGGTCGCTCCGAACGTCGTGCCGGCAATCGTGACGGTTTGCCCGACGATGCCGGAGGTCGGAGTCAGCGAGGTAATCGCCGGTGGCGGCACGACCGTGAACGTCATCGGGTTGCTCGGCTGACCCACGGTGACGATCACCGGACCGGTCGTCGCTCCCGCAGGCACCGTCGCGGTGAGGCTCGTGGCGCTCCAGATCGTGACGGACGCGAGGGTGCCGTTGAAAGAGACGGTGCTGCTGTCCTGCGTCGCGCCGAAGCCAATGCCCTGTACGCTCACCGCCTGCCCGACGATTCCGGCGGACGGAGTCAGCGAGGTGATCGTCGGCCGCCGGGGCAACGGTACGATCACCGTCGAGTCGTAGTTGCCGTTGAGCGTCCCTTCCAGGTTGAGATCGACCTGGACGCTCCGCTTGCCCGGACTGGAGTCGACCCACGCCCCGATCTCCACGTAGAACCGATCGGCGCTGGTCATGGTGCGGGCCTCGGGGATGGTGCACGTGAGGGTGTATTTGGTCAGCGTGGTCGTCAGCTTGGGCAGCGGACCGTTGGGCCCCATGCCGCCGCCGCACAGTCCGGGGATCGATCCCCAGTACTGATTGAAGTGCAGGGCCGCCGCCGGATGAAAGATGCCCTCGGCCGTCGTCTTCCTGAGCCAGACGGAAAACGTGACCACCGAACCGGCGGGAATGATCCCGGCGACATTGGGTTCGCCAGACTGCGTTTCGAAGTCGCCGAGTGACAGGAACCAGTTGGAGCTCGAGTTCTTCAAGTCCGCCGACCGCCGGACGACCGTTGCGACGTCGGGCCCCGACGTTTTCAATTGGCGGGCGGCGTTGATCGTCGAGGCTTCGTTGTGCAGGTGATACGTCACGGTCGTCTGCGCCAGTGACGCGCGGGGAAGCAGACTCGCAAAGGCGAGGGTCAGGACAAGGGGAGCTCCACGAAGACGCATGCCGGCCTCCTCAGTGCGCGGCTGCGCGCCTGGCGATCACGCGGAAACTGTGATGTCGAAGATTGAATGCTGAGCAAGGGCCGCGCCGTCGCGAACGAGGGGCAAGAGGACGCACCGATCGAGACGGGCGCGGCGCGCAAGGCCGTATTCATCGCCTTGTCGGTCATTTGCCTGCGTCGAAAGGCTCCGGAAATGCCGATCGGCAACCGGCTAGCTAATTGGCTGGTGCGGCCAACGCATTGGCCGCCAATCGGCATCAGCCCCAGCAAAGCAACGAAGTCGTGCTGAAAGCTGAAAGCTGGAAGCTGGTAGCTGGCGGCTGGCAACTGGAAGCTGGAAGCTGGAAGCTGATATAGTCAGCGCATCCCTTCATGCAGCCGCCGGATTTGGAACGGATCGCCAAGAAGGTCCTGCGCGAGTTGGGCGTGGGCGATCCGCCGTTGAAGATTACCGCCGACGGCGTCCCCGATCGCTGGCGTCTCGAGATCGGCGGCAGCAATCCGGCCACGCTGACCATCCGCGCCGGGACCGGCACGACCGCGAATCACATCCGCGAACAGATCTTCAATCAGTTCTCAGGCAGATAATCGGGTAATCGGGTAATCGGGTAATCGGGTAATCGGGTAATCGGGTAATCGGGTAATCGGGTAATCGGGTAATCGGGTAATCGGGTAATCGGGTAATTGAATTACTCAATTACGCAATTACCCGATTTCACAATTCAGTCTAGCCCCGTGCGCGCTTCTTCTCTTTGACTGGCGCGCTCGTCTTCGCGGCCGCCGGCTCGGCGACCTTTGCCGCTTTCTTCTTGCCCGTACTCACCCGATCGAGGCTCTGGCGCAGCGCGTCCATCAGGTTGACCACCTTCGGCGGCGCCTGCTCCTCGCTCGCGACCACTTCTTCGCCCGCGATCTTCGCGTCGATGATGCGCTGCAGCTCTTCCTGGTACGCATCCGTGTAATCGGCCAGGTCCAGCTGCCCCTCGAAGTTCGAGATCACCTGCTTCGCGAGCTTGATCTCCTCGGGCTTCACCTTCACGGGCACGTTCTCGAGCTCCTCGATCGCGCCCATGCTGCGGATTTCCGCGGACCGCCGCATGGTGTACATCATGAGCCCCTTCTCTTTGGGCTGGACGGCCACCAGGTATTCGCGCCCGTAGAGCGCCAGCTTGCCGATGCCCGCCTTCCCTTTCATCCCCTCACGAATGACCGCGAACGACTCGAGGGCCATCTGGCCGTCAGGCGCCAGGTAGTAGGGCCGCTCGAAGTAGATGGGATCGATCGCTGACGCGTCGGTGAACTGGACGAGGTCGATGACACGCGTCGACTCCGGACGCACCTTCGCCATGTCCTCGTCGTCCATGACGACGTAGCGCCCTTTTTCGAACTCGAAGCCCTTGGCGACCTCCGAGATCGGAATCTCGCGCTCGCACTTCGGGCACCAGCGCTTCTGCTGAATGCGCGTCTGGCACTCGGCATGGAGCTGGTTGAAGCTGATGGTGGCGGCGGAATCCGTCGCCGGGAACACCCGCACCGGGATGTTGACGAGGCTGATCTTGAGGAAGCCTTTCCAAGTCGGTCTAGCGGCCATGGGGGCATTATCGGCTGGTTCCGGGCTGGGGGCTAGGGGCTGAGGCAAGGGGCTCAGATCGCAGCCCCATGACCCGGCCCCTGGCCCTCTGCCCCCGCCTTAAAACAGGTATCTCACCTGGAACTGGACCATCCGCGGGGGATCGATATTCGCGAGCGCCGGGAGGGCGTTGGCCGCCGTGCCCACGGCGACGACCTGCCCGAACGTCGGGTTCACGGTGGCGCTGTCACCGTAGGTCGTCTGGGCTCGTCCGAGGATGTTCCCGTGGTTGAAGAGGTTGAAGCCCTCCATTCTGAACAGGATCGTGCCGCGTCCCACGTGGCTGATCCGCTTCTCGAGGAAGAGCCCGACGTCCTGCGTGCCGGTGCCGTGGAACGCCGACTTGGCGATCACCTTGCCGTCGATGACGGGCCGGTCGTTGTTGGCGCCGTCGCCGTTGTTGTCGATGCCGGTGACCGAATTGAACGGGCGCGCGGACGCGAACTGCATCAGCGTGCCGGCGGTGATGTGGTACGGCAGGTTACAGCTGGCCGTGAAGACCACGCGATGGCGCTGATCGACGACGCTCAGGCCGCGCTCTTCCTCGCCGAGGCGCGCGATGTTCGCGTCGTTCGGACCGATGCCGTTGCCGTCGGGTTCGGTGGTGTTCGTCGCCTTCGAGAGCGTGTAGCTGAGGCCGGCCTGGAATCTGCGGCTCCCGCGATAGGTGATCTGGGTCTGCAGCCCATCGTAGTCCGCCGTGCCGAGATTCATCAGCACGTTGACGCTGCGCACGCCGCCGTTGACCGGCACGATCGGACGCGTTGCATTCGCGGCGGCGACGCTTCTCGTCTGGCCGATCGCGGTGCGATCGAATGCCGTGGGGGCATTCAGATCGACGCTGCGATCGAGGTTGGTCCAGTGCTGGTGCACGTAGTCGGCCCCCGCGAACAGGCCGTGCACGATTTCGCGTTCGGCGCCGAACGAGGTCACCTGGCTGCGCGGGTTCACGAACGCGTCCGGGTAGTTCGACAGCAGGTCGAAGTTCAACCCGTAGGTCGCGAACTGCGCCTTGTAGAAGTCACGTTGTCCGGCGCGGATCGTGATGTTGCGCGCCGGCTGCTGCGACACCGGCAGCGTCCGCGGATCGAACTGCACCGGCAGGCACGATCCGGTCAGGCAGGTCGGGAAACCTGTCTGCCCGGGGGTGGCCGTGTAGGTCACGAGACCGTCGAGGCCGCCCGTCAGCGCGCTCGCCAGGGCGTTGGCGCGAATCTGCGTGTAGTACATCGCGTAGCCGCCGCGAATCACCGAGCGCGAGTCCTTCCGCGGATGCCAGGCGAAGCCGAGACGCGGCGCGAAGTTGCTCGTCGCGTCGGTCAGCGTCTGCCGGTCGTAGCGCAAACCGGCGTCGATGGTGAACTGATCGCTCACGCGGAACCGGTCCTGCACGAACCCGACCGACATCCACTGGCTCAACTCGTAACTCGTAATGCCATAGCTGATCGGCTGGGTGTATTGCTGCACGTCGGCCAGCGTCAGCTGCGTGAAGGGGGCGGTCGTCGTGTTGAGGAACGTGAAGGTCCCGAGCGTGGCCTGTCCGGGCTCGCTGCCCGAGCCGCCGCTGGTGTGGCGAATCACGCTCCCGCCGAGACGAACGTCGTGCCGGCCGCGCGACCACGACAACGTGTCCGCGAACTGCGCCTGGTGGCCGAAGATATCGGCCGCGCGCGATTCTCCGATCGTGAAAGGTACAGATCCCGCGCGTGTGTACGTCGTCGACGGGTTCTGGGCTTCCCAGAGCGTCACCGGCGCGCCGTCAAGGTACGCGAACCGGGCTTCGTTGAGAACGTTCGAGCTGAGGACGCTGGTGTGATTGACCCCGACCGACCGCGATCCGCGTGTGTAACGGCGGGCAACGGTCGGCGCGCTCGTGCCCACCACGGCATCGTTCGGGTTCGTGTCGAAGAAATGATCGTAGTTCACCCGCACCATCAGCGTCTGCGCGGGCGTCAGCTTGTGATCGAGCCGTGCGTTGACGAGCTTCTGGCGGTAGCGGCCGACATATTCGAGGCTGCCGTCCGCCGGCAGCACGAACGCGGGCAGCGTGTTCGAGAGAAACGTCGTGCGGTTCTGCCGTGTGTAGTCGGCGGAGGCGAAGAAGAACGTCTTGTCCTTGACGATCGGTCCGCCGATCGAACCGGAAACCTGGTTCAGTTCGTCCGGCAGATCCGCGGGGTTGATGGCGGCAAGCGTGCTCGGTACGGTGCACGTCGAGACCGACGGCGGACAGTAACCGTCGGTCGAGAAGGTCTTCGCCTGGAGCCCGCCGGGACGGCCGAGATAGAGGCCTTCGCCGCGAACGTTGTTCGTGCCCGTCTTGGTGACGATGTTGAGCGCGGGGCCGGCGGTCCAGCCGAACTCCGCGGAGAACGCGTTGGTCAGCACCGCTACTTCCTGGACGGCGCCGATCGGCACCGTGGTCAGCATCGTCTGGCGGCCCCAGCCCTCGTCGTTGCTCGCGCCGTCGAGCATGAACGTGGTCGTGCGCCGGCTGCCGGAGCCGGTGATGAAGTACGTGGCATTGACGAAGAGATCGCCCGTGCCTTTCCCCTGCCGGAAGGCGGAATTGAACAACGGCAGCGTGGTGATCTTGCGGCCGAGGATCGGCGTGTCGTCGATCGTGGCGCTGTCGAGCCGGCGGCCGATCTGCGAATCCGCGCGCACGCCCTCATTGGTGCCGTAGACGGTGACTTCGGTCTTCTCGGACCCGACGAGCAACTTTACCTTCAGCGTCGCCATTTCTCCCGAGCGGAGGCTGATGTCGTTGCGGGTCTCGTCGCCGAATCCCTGCTTCGAGACCGTGACGGTGTACTTCCCGGTCAGCGACAGCGCGGGAAACGTCGCGCTCCCCTCGCTGCCGGACAGTGACTCTCGAACGGCCCCGGTCTGACTGTTGGTCACGGACACTTTGGCGTCTTTGACGACAAGTCCAGCCTGGTCGGTGACGATCACCACGATCCCCGCGTTGTTCGGCGATTGCCCCGCCTCCGCCCCTGCGGCGAGCATCGACATCGCAAGCACCAGCAGGACTGGCACCCTTAGCACACGCACCGTTAGCACCGTTAGCACCGTTAGCACCGTTAGCACCTCGTGTTACTTCGCATTAACGGTGTAGTCTTTGAAATAACTCGTGGAATCGGTTTTCGCCCAGAGGCCGATCCGTCCGCTGACCGGCGGGCGGAGGACGGGATTGTTCTCGGGAAACAGATCCGGATTGGGCGGCGCGCCGTTGCGGCCGGGGCCAGGGGCGCTTCCGAGCGTGTACTCCAGCCCGAGCTCCCCGTCGATCCACACTTTGACCGCGGTCCCATCCACGCCCAATTTCAGTTCGTGATACGCGGCGCGATCGAGCATGAACTTGTGCGCGCGATCGCTGAATTTCATCAGGCGGCGGATGCCGTTGTGGAACTCCCACAAGCCGATGTTGTTCTCGGTGTCGTTGTAGCGGACCGCGAGCCAGTCGCCATTGGGCTTGACGTTGAAGAGGATGCCGGATGCGCGGTCGGCGTCGCCGGCGACGGTCTTGAACTTCACGCTGATCGTGCCCTCGGAGAACTCTTTGACGCTCTTGAGGACCGCGACCGGGTAGTACGCGAACTGCTTCGCGTTGTCCATCAGCTCTTCGTTGTTGGTGCCGTACAGCTTGCGCGCGCTCTGAATGAGCAGCTTCGTCGGGTTGTCCTTGCTGAGGACCCAGGGCCGGCCGTCCACCATGATCACCTTGTCGGGTCCGTCCTGCGCCACCACCCACGTCCCGACCATCGGCTCGAACGTCTCGGGCGGCTTGCCGACCGATTCCTTCGTCAGATCGACCTTGATCGCCGAAGCTCCAGAGAAACCCGCCGCGGCCCGCGAGCACGGCACGAACACCGCTACCGCGAGTCCGGCCGCCAACGCTCCGCGTAACCAGCCCTTCATGCATGCCTCCTGCGCAGAAATACCCCGCCGGCCACGACCAGCGCCGGCCAGATGCCGTAAAACACTGCGGCCGCGCGCTTCGGCGGCACCGCGAGCGGATGCCCCCGGAAGATCGCGCCGTCTTCCTCCGGCGGCGCGAGACCCGCGAGCGAGTAGATCGTCTCGAGCACGCTCTCGGCGGTCGTCGAGCGGCTCATCGCGCGCCGGCCGCCCAGATCGAACCAGACCTCGCCGTAGTGCTGGGCCGTCTGCTCGAACAGGCCCGTCGTCGTGTTGGCGACGTACTGCACCTGGACCTTCGGCAGCACGCGCCGCAGCTTCGACAGCGCCTGCCGCTCGAGATCGGCGCGCCGCGGATCCTCGGCCGCCAGATGGGCCTCGATCCTGAGCGGCTCGTGAATGCGCTGCAACAGCGCCTGGTCGGGCTTCGGGAACGAGTTCATCCGGTTTTCCGAGAAGTCGCGGCTCGCCGTGACGAACGTGCACGCGACGATCGCCGCGGCGGCCAATGCGCCGAGGCCGATTGACTCATAGACGCGGCGACGCACGGCGACGCCAATGCGCATCCAGATCGCCGACAGCACCAGCCCGGACAGCACGAGCGTCGACGCCGCCAGCACGACGTCCAACCTCACCAGCCCGTGCTGGAACTCGGCCACCATCGCGGTCGGCGTGTAACCGGCCGCCTGCTCCCACACGCCGCCGTGGACGGCCGCGATGAAGTTGACGATCCAGGTGCCCACCGTCACGCTCAGCGTCACGATGGCGGCTGTGGACGGGTGATCGGTGAGCGACGCCGCCGCGGCCGCCAGCGCGATCGTCAACGCCGCGTTGAGGACGTGCCCCGCGACCACGCTCGCCAGCTCCGGCGGATAGATGCTGCCGCCGTAACTCCGCCACAAGACGACGGCCGCGACGGCCGGCGCCGACGCGATAATCCAGCCGGCCATCAGCACCAGCGCCTTGGCGGCGACGCGGAGGAAGACCGGCATCGGCTGCTGCAGCTCGAGCTTCATCGCGCCGCTCTGGCGGTCGCCGGCGACCACGCGGATGGCGACAAACGGGAGGAGGAAGGCCGCCGCCAGCTCGCACGCGCTGAAGGTCGGCGCCCAGATGCCGACGAGCGGCGAGAAGGCGACGCCCACGCCGTCGGACGTGCCGCCGTACCCGCTGAGCTCGGCGTAGGTGCGCACGGCGCTGATGAACGACACCCCGACGAGCGGTCCGATCAGCACGAGCATCACCCACCACGCGCGCGATGTCATCAGCTCGCGCCACTCCTTCTCGATCAGCCAGGCGAAGGGTGGCTTACGTGAGCGCAAGGAAGATTTCCTCGAGGGAAGGAGTCGAAGGAGCGGAAGGAGTCGAAGGAGCTACTCGCGCCGCAAGCTGCTCGATCGTGCCTTCGCCGCGGACTCGGCCCGCGCTGAGCAGCACGAACCGATCGCAGACCCGCGCGGCGTCGTTGATCTGATGGATCGACAGGAAGAGCGTCCGCCCGGTCGCGGCGTGCGCGCGAAGGGCCGCGCCGACCTCGCGCGTCTGGCGCAGATCGAGGCCGTCGAACGGCTCGTCGGCCAGCAGCACGGGATGCGGCGTCAGCATGCCGACGGCGAGGACGACGCGCTTTCGCTGCCCCTTGGACAGCGTGCCGATCGGCGAGCCGAGGAGAGGCCCGAG
>Ga0310810_10002365_pt1 | contig 20285 bp, 21 predicted proteins | sample NCmetagenome_FD_207641 | JGI IMG/M metagenome (GOLD analysis project Ga0310810, IMG submission 207641) | Soil microbial communities from experimental microcosm in Duke University, North Carolina, United States - NC | ecosystem: Engineered > Artificial ecosystem > Soil microcosm > Unclassified ...
AGGTTGAGCGTGCCGACGTCGAACGGGTCCTGCGGCGCGATCCAGGGCGCGGCGAGCGTCGCGGCGACGCAGGCGAGCGTGACGAGCGCCGCGGCGACGGTGACCGGCGAGCGCCGGAAGCTCCAGGCGAGATCGCTCTCCCAGAGCGCCTTCAGCATTACTTCACGGTGGCGAAGCGCGCCTGCGGCCGGTCGTCCAGGCTGTAGGAGATGCTCACGTTCTTCTTCATCGCCCAGGGCCGCATCTGGTGGTGCAGCGGCACGTAGTAGGCCTGGTCGCGCGTGCGCACCAGCGCCTCGCGCAGGGTCTTGTCGCGCTTCTTCTCGTCCATCTCGGTCTTCAGCGAGTCGATCATCTTGTCGAGCCCGGGGTCGCTGATGCGGCCGAGGTTGAAGCTGCCGTCGGCACCGGTGGTCTTGGTGCGCACCAGCGACTGCAGCGTGTACAGGCCGTCGAAGGTCGCCACGCCCCAGCCGAGCATGTAGGCGCTCGAGTCGAAGTTGAGGATCTTCGGGATGAAGTTGGCGAACGGCATGGCGTTCAGCTTGACCTGCAGCCCGGCGCGCGCCCACATGCCGACCAGCGACTGGCAGATCTTCTCGTCGTTCACGTAGCGGTTGACCGGGCAGTCGAGCGTGAAGCCGAAGCCGTTCGGGTAGCCCGCCTCGGCGAGCAGCTTCTTCGCCTGCGCCACGTCGACCTTCGGCACGAGGTCGATGTCCTTCTCGTAGCCATGCACGCCGGGCGCGATCATGATGCCGGCCGGGATGGACAGCCCGCGCATGGTGACGCGCTTGATCGCCTCGCGGTCGACCGCGAGGTTGAGCGCCTTGCGCACGCGGATGTCCTTGAAGGGGTTCTTGCCCTTGACGCTCGAGTACTTGAGCTCGTCGGAGTGCTGGTCCATGGCGATGAAGATGGTGCGCACCTCGTGCCCGTCCAGGACCTTCAGGCTCGCCTCGCGGCGCAGCCGCTCGACGTCCTGGGTCGGCAGGTCGGTGACCAGGTCCACCTCGCCGGAGAGCAGCGCCGAGACGCGCGTCGCGTCGGACTTGATCGGCGTGTAGATCACGTCCGTGACGTTGCCGTCGAGCTTGCCCCACCAGCTCTTGTTGGCGGCGAAGACGATGCGCTTGTCCGGCTCCCAGCTCTTGATGAGGTAGGGCCCGGTGCCGTTGGTGTTGCGCGAGGCGTAGGTCTCCTCCTTCGCCTTGTAGTCCTGGATGTGCTCGGAGCGGTGCTGCTCCGACCAGGACTTGCTCATGATGCGGAAGTCGACGATGTTGCGCAGCAGCACCGGCGAAGGCCCGTCGAGCAGGAAGTCGACCGTGTAGTCGTCGACCTTCTTCGCTTCCTTGATGCCCGAGACGTAGATCTGGTTGGTGCCTTGCGGCTCGCGGATGCGGTTGAAGGAGAAGATCACGTCGTCGGCGCTGAAGGGCGAGCCGTCGTGGAACTTGACGCCCTTCCTCAGGTGGAAGCGCCAGTGCGTGGGCGAGAGCGTCTCCCAGCTCGTGGCGAGGCAAGGCTCGATGCGGTAGTCCTTGCTGTAGCGCGTCAGCCCCTCGTAGTCGTACTGGATGATCGCGTGCGTGGTCGCGTGGTTCTGCGAATGCGGATCGAGCGTCAGGATATCGTTCTGCGCCGCCCAGCGCAGCGTGACGCCCTGCGCGGGCGCGGCGGCCGCCCAGCACAGGGCGGCCAAGAGCAGCACTGCTCGCAACGTCAACATGGTTCCTCCTCCTCTCCCAAGGATGTACGGCTACTTCAGTGGCAGGGCCTCCTCCACCAGCGCGGCGAGGTAGCCCGCGCCGAGCGGGATCACCTCGTCGTTGAAATCGTACGCGGGATTGTGCAGCAGGCAGCCGCTGTCCATCCCGCCCTGGCCGAGGAACACGTAGGCGCCCGGCCGCTCGAGCAGCATGTACGAGAAGTCCTCGCCGCCCATGGTCGGCGCGTGCTGGGTGAACACGTTCTGCGCGCCGAACAGGCGCTGCCCCACGCGCGCGGCGAACTCGGCCTCGCGGGCGCTGTTCACCGTGGCCGGGTAGCCGCGCTCGTACTGCACCTCGGCGCTGGCGCCGAACGCCTCGGCCACCTTGCCGGCGATTTCCTTCACCCGGCGCTCGGCGAGGTCGCGCGTCTCGGGGCGGAAGCTGCGCACCGTGCCGACCAGCGTCACCGCGTCCGGAATGATGTTGAAGGCGCCGACCTGGCTCGTCTGCATCGAGCAGACGCTGACCACGATCGCGTCCACGGGGTCGACGTTGCGGCTGGCGATGGTCTGCAGCGCCGAGACGATCTGCGCCGCCGCGACCACCGGGTCGACCGAGAGATGGGGCAGGGCGCCGTGGCCGCCGCGGCCGCGCACCTTGATCACCATCTCGTCGACCGCGGCCATCACCGGCCCGGCGCGCACCGCCATCTGGCCCGGCGCGAGGCCCGGCCAGTTGTGCAGCGCGTAGATCTCGTTCGCGGGGAAGCGCGCGAACAGGCCCTCGCGCACCATCACCTGGCCTCCGCCGCCGCCTTCCTCGGCGGGCTGGAAGATGACGTAGGCCGTGCCGTCGAAGTTGCGCGTCTCGGCGAGATAGCGCGCCGCGCCGAGCAGCATGGTGGTGTGGCCGTCGTGGCCGCAGGCGTGCATGCGCCCGGGATGGCGCGACTTGTGCGCGAAGCCGTTCGCCTCCTCGACCGGCAGGCAATCCATGTCGGCGCGCAGGCCGACGGCCTTGCCGCTCGCCTTTCTCCCGGGAATGACGCCGACCACGCCGGTCTTCGCGAGGCCGCGGTGCACCTCGATGCCCCAGCCGGCGAGCTTTTCCGCCACCAGCGCGCTGGTGCGGCTCTCCTCGAAGGCGAGCTCGGGATGGGCGTGCAGGTCGTGCCGCAGCGCGGTCAGCTCGGCGTGCATGCGGCGGATGCGCTCGATGGGCGTCGTCATGTCGGCTGGATGCGCAGGCGCGGGTCGACCGCATAGTAGAGCAGATCGACCGCCAGGTTGATGACCACGAAGAACAGGCCGATCAGGCACAGGTAGGCCGCCATCACCGGCACGTCGGCGAAAGCGACCGCCTGGATGAACAGCAGCCCCATGCCGGGCCACTGGAAGACGGTCTCGGTGATGATGGCGAAGGCGATGATCGAGCCGAGCTGCAGGCCGGTGATGGTGATCACCGGCACGAGCGTGTTCTTCAGCGCGTGGCGGAAATGCACCGCCCGGTCGGTCAGCCCGCGCGCGCGGGCGAAGCGTATGTAGTCGGTGCGCAGCACCTCGAGCATCTCCGAGCGCACCAGGCGCTGGATGAGCGTCATCTGGAACAGGCCGAGCGTCACGGCCGGCAGCACGAGCGCCTTGAGCCCCGAGGCGGTGAGCAGGCCCGTGCTCCACCAGCCGAGCTGCACCGTGTCGCCGCGGCCGAAGGACGGCAGCCAGCCGAGCTGCACCGAGAAGAGCAGGATGAGCAGGATGCCGATGAGGAAGGTGGGCAGCGACACGCCCGCGAGCGAGATCGCGAGCAGCGCGTGCGAGAGCCACGACTTCGGTCGCAGGGCGGTATAGATGCCCATCGGGATCCCGGCGGCGAGGGCGAACAGCGCCGCGACGAAGGACAGCTCGAGCGTCGCCGGCAGCCGCTCCTGCAGCAGGCGCGAGACCGGCTGCACCTGACGCAGGCTCAGGCCGAAATCGCCGCGCAGCGCGTGGCCGACGAACGTCGCGTATTGCACGTAGAACGGGCGGTCGAGGCCGAGCTCGTGAGTCACGCGCGTGCGGTCCTCGGGCGTCGCATCCTGGCCGAGCATGAAGAGCACCGGGTCGCCGACGAAGCGGAAGAGCGCGAAGGCGATGAACGCCACCGCGGCCATGACCAGCACGGCCTGTGCGAGGCGCCGCAGGACGAAGGCAGCCATGGCTCTGCGACAATCTTACCCGATGGATTTCGCGCGAACGATCGTCGCCTGGCAGCGCGCGCAGGGCCGCCACGACCTGCCGTGGCAGGGCACGCGCGAGCCCTACCGCATCTGGCTCTCCGAGGTGATGCTGCAGCAGACGCAGGTGGCGACGGTGATCCCGTACTACGAGCGCTTCCTCGAGCGCTTTCCCGACGTCGCGGCGCTCGCGCGCGCTTCCGAGGACGAAGTGCTGCGGCTCTGGAGCGGGCTCGGCTACTACGCGCGCGGCCGCAACCTGCATCACGCAGCGAAGCTGATCGCGGAAAAAGGCTTTCCCGGAAATGCCGAAGCTCTGGAGCGACTGCCCGGCATCGGCCGCTCGACCGCCGCGGCGATCGCGGTGTTCGCCTTCGGCGAGCGCGCGGCGATCCTCGATGGCAACGTGCGGCGCGTGCTGTCCCGGTTTCACGGTGCCACGGAAGACTTGTGGGAGAAGGCGGAAGCGCTGCTTCCGGCGCGCGACGTCGAGGCCTACACGCAGGGCCTGATGGACCTCGGCGCGACGCTCTGCACGCGGGTCCGGCCGGCCTGCGAGCGCTGTCCGGTGGCCACGAGCTGCGAGGCGCACCGCCGCGGCTGGCAGGATCGCCTGCCGGCGAAGAAGGCGCGCCGCCCGCTGCCGCGCAAGACGGCCATCTGGCTGGTGCAGCGCTCGGGCGGCCGCGTGCTGGTCGAGCGTCGCCCGTCGTCCGGCATCTGGGGCGGGCTGTGGTGCTTCCCGGAGGGCAAGGCACGCGCGCGCGGGCGACGGCTCGCGCCGATCGAGCACGGATTCACGCACTTCAGGCTGACCCTCCAGCCCGTGCTCCGGGAAGTGAAAGAAGAGAAACCTGCGAAAAACCGGCGCTGGATGACGCTGCGCGAGCTCGAGCGCGCCGCGGTGCCCGCGCCGGTCAGGATTCTTCTCGCGCGCCTGCGCGCAGAAGCGCGCTGATCCGGGCGAGGCGCTCGGCGGCGCCGTCGAGCTCGAGCAGCGCCTGCTTCTCCGGCAGCTCGATCGGCAGCAGCTCGGCGAGCCGCGCGCTCACCCAGCCCGCCGAGTCGAGCCGGTGCGGCTCGGCGAAGAGCGCCGGCTCGCGCTCGATCAGCCGCTCGAGCAGCCGCGCGCAGTGCGCGGCCGCCGCGGCGACGGGCGCGTCGGCCTCGTCGGCCAGGATCTCGGCTTTCGCCACCGCCAGGCCGTTCTTCTCCACCCGCCGCTCGAGGATGCGGAAGCGCTGCTCGCCCTGCGCCACGACTTCCAGCAGCCCGAGCTGCGGCATGTCCCATTGCACGATGCGCGCGAGCGTGCCGACCTGGTGAGGGGTCGCCGGGGCACCGACTTCGCCGCCTTCGCGGATCGCGCACACGCCGAACGGCGTGCCGTCGCGCAGGCAGCCCTTGGCCATGTCCATGTAGCGCGTCTCGAAGATGCGCAGCGGCAGCCGCCCGCCGGGGAAAAGCACCGCGTGCAGCGGAAAGAGCGGCAGCTTTTCTATGCCGACTCCTTGAGCAGGTGGCGATGGCGCACCAGCACGCGCCAGTCGCGCCGGAACGCCGCCGCGAGCTCCTCGGCCAGGTAGACGGAGCGGTGGCGACCGCCGGTGCAGCCGATCGCCACGCACACGTAGCTGCGGTTCTCGCGCACGATCTCCGGCAGCCAGCGCTCGAGCAGCTGGCGCACGTCGGCGAGCCAGCGCTGCGCCGAGCCCTCGCGCCGCAGGAACTCGATCACCGGCGCGTCGCGCCCGGTGTACGGGCGGAGCTGCGCATCGTAGTGCGGGTTGGCGATCATCCGCGCGTCCAGCACCCAGTCGGCGTCGAGCGGGATGCCGTCCTTGTAGGAGAAGGACTCGAAGACGAGCGTCAGCGTCCCGGCGCCGATGCCCAGCAGGTCGCGGATCCAGTTCTGCAGCACGCGCGGCTGCAGCTCGCTCGTGTCGATGCGCTGGCCGAGCGGCGCGATGCCGGCGAGCAGCGTGCGCTCGCGCTCGATCGCCTCGGGCAGCGTCAGCCCGCTGCCGGCGAGCGGATGGCGCCGGCGCGTCTCGGAGAAGCGCCGCAGCAGCGTCTCGGCGTTCGCCTCGAGGTAGAGCACGCGGCAGTCGACGCCGCGCTCGCTGAGCCGCGCGATGTGCTCGGGCAGCGCCGGCAGCGCGCCGCTGCGCGCGTCGATGCTCACCGCGACGCGCTCCTGGCCCGACTCGGCCAGCCAGTCGACCGTCTCGAGCAGCAGCGTCGCCGGCAGGTTGTCGACGCAGTAGTAGCCCGCGTCCTCCAGCACGTTCAGCGCGATGCTCTTGCCCGATCCGGAGAGCCCGCTGACCAGAACCAGCTGCACTACTCTTCCTTCTGCATCTGCTGCTTCTGGCGGGCGAGGAACTCCTGCGTCGCGTCGATGCCGCGCAGCTTGAGGATCTCGTTCCTCACCGCCGCCTCGACCAGCACCGCGAGGTTGCGGCCGGCGGCGACCGGGATGATCACCTTGCGGATGGTGACGCCGAGGATCTCCTCCGCCAGCTCGGCGAGCGGCAGCCGCTCGGCGAGGTCGCGGCCGCCCGGATGCGGGCGCTCGAGGTGGCAGATCAGGCGCAGCTTCATCTTCCGCCGCACCGCGGTCTCGCCGAAGATGGTGCGGATGTTGAGCAGCCCGAGGCCGCGCACCTCGAGGAAGTCCTTGAGCATCGGCGGGCAGCGCCCCTCGAGCGCGTCGGCGGCGATGCGCGAGATCTCGACCACGTCGTCGGCGACCAGGCCGTGGCCGCGGCTGATCAGCTCCAGGCCGAGCTCGCTCTTGCCGGCGCCCGAGTCGCCGGTGATCAGCACGCCGAGGCCGAGCACGTCCATGAACACGCCGTGCCGCTCGGTCGACTCGGCGAGCGCCTTGGCCAGGTAGCGCGCCAGCGTCTCGATGACGCGCGGCGCGGGCAGCGGCGAGGTGAAGAGCGGGGTGCGCGTGCGCGCCGCCGACTCGAGCAGCGCCGGCGGCGCGGCGACGCCGTCGGCGACGATCACCGCCGCCGGGTGCGACTCGAACAGGCGCTCGACGAAGCTCGGCACGAGGCCGGCCTCGTAGGCGCCGATCACCTGGATCGAGTTCGGATGGGTGAGGTTGAGGTGGCCGATCAGCGCCGCCGCCGCGGCGGCCTCGCGCCGCACCGCGGTGCCGCCTTCGCGCCCGGCGACCCAGGCGAGGGACAGCGCCTCGCGGTTGTCGTCATGCAGCCGCGCGACGTTGACCTGCAGCATCGGGCTGCCATGCGGTGACCAGCTGGTGGAGGGTCGCGGCGTCCGGTGCGCGCGCCATGGCCTCGCGCAGCGCCCGGTCGGAGAACATCTGCGCGAGCTCGGACAGGATCTGCAGGTGCTTCTCGGTGGCCTTCTCCGGGACCAGCAGCACGAACACCAGGCCGACCGGCTGGCCGTCGGGCGCGTCGAACGGCACCGGCTGCGCGAGGCGCAGCAGCGCGCCCTGCGCTTCCTTCAGGGCCTTGATGCGCCCGTGCGGGATCGCCACGCCCTGGCCGAGCCCGGTCGAGCCGAGCCGCTCGCGCGCGAACAGGCTCTCGAAGACCACGCTGCGGGCGATGCCGTCCTGGTTCTCGAACAGGAGCCCCGCCTGCTCGAACAGCCGCTTCTTGCTCGACACCTCGAGGTCGACGAGCACGTGGCTTTCGTTGAGCAGCTTGGCGACGAGGGTCATATCCGTTTTTCGAAGCGCTTGTCCTTGTAGCGTAGCACCTGCCGGTCGAGCTTGTCGGCGAGCAGGTCGATCGCCGCGTACAGGTCGTCCTGCTCGCAGGCGCAGTGCAGGTCCTTGCCGCTCACGTGCAGCGTCACCTCGGCCTTCTGGCGCAGCTTGTCGACGGTGAGGATGACGTGCGCGTCGATCACCTGGTCGAAATGCCGCGTCACGCGCTCGATCTTGGCGCGCACGTAGTCGCGGATCGCCGGGGTGACCTCGAGGTGATGCCCGCTGACGCTGAGGTTCATAGTGCCTTTCGCTGGTTGACGGCGGGAATCTGCAGGGACTCGCGGTACTTGGCAATCGTGCGCCGCGCCACGACGATGCCCTGCTCGCCGAGGATCTGCGAGATGCGCGCATCCGAGAGCGGCGCCTTGGTGTCCTCGGCGGCGACCAGCTGCTTGATCAGCGCGCGGATCGCGGTCGAGGACGCCGCGCCGCCCGCCTCGGTGGCGACGTGGCTGCCGAAGAAGTATTTCAGCTCGAAGGTGCCGCGCGGCGTGGCCATGTACTTCTGCGTGGTGACGCGCGAGATGGTGCTTTCGTGCAGCCCGAGCGTCTCGGCAATTTCACGAAGAACCAAGGGCCGCATGGCCACTTCGCCGTGCTCGAGGAAGTGGCGCTGCCGGTCGACGATCGCCTGCGAGACGCGCAGGATCGTCTCGAAGCGCTGCTGCACGTTCTTGATCAGCCAGCGCGCCTCCTGGAGCTGCGAGGACAGGCCGCCCGCGCTCGCGCGCGCGCCGGCGGCGAGCTCCGCGTACAGCCGGTTGATGCGCAGGCGCGGCATCGCCTCGGGATTGAGGCTGGCGCGCCAGGCGCCGCGACTCTTGCGCACCACCACGTCGGGCACCACGTAGCGCGCCTCGACCTTGGCGAACGCCGCGCCGGGCCGCGGGTTGAGCGCGCCGATCAGCCGCTGCGCGGCGCGCAGCTCCTCGTCGCTCGCGCCGGTGAGCGCCTTGAGCTTCGTGTAGTCGCGATAGAGCTCGAGGTGCTTCTGCACGATCTCGAGCGCCAGCCGGCACGCCGGCTGGCCGGCGCAGCCGCGCAGCTGCAGCGCCAGGCACTCGGCCAGGCAGCGGTAGCCGACGCCGGGCGGCTCGAGGTTCTGCAGGTGGTGCAGCGCGATCGACAGCTCGTCCGCCTCGGCCTGGATCTCGGGCGGCAGCAGCGCCGCGATCTCCTCCAGGCTCTGCGTCAGGTAGCCGTCGTCGTCGAGCGCGTCGATCAGGATCTCGACGAACGCGCGGTCGCGGTCGCCGAGCTTGAGCAGGCTGAGCTGGCCGCGCAGATGCTCGCGCAGCGTCGGCGTCTCCGGCGTGCCGACGCTGCGCTCGCCGTCCTCGTCGTCGCCGCTGCGCCAGCCGCCGGCGAGATCGAGCGACCAGTCGCTTTCCGTCGGCGCGGTCTCCGCCGGCGCGGCGGCCGGCGTCTCGTCGGCCGGCGCTGCGTCGCTGCCGCGGCGCTCCGGCGCTTCCGCCTCGTCGTGCTCCTCGCGCTCGAGCGCCGGGTTCTCCATCAGCAGGCGCTCGATCTCCTGGTTGAGCTCGACCGTGGACAGCTGCAGCAATCGGATCGACTGCTGCAGCTGCGGCGTGAGCGTGAGGTGCTGCGAGAGCCGGAACTGCAGGGAGGGTTTCATCGGCGGTGTCTGCAGTGTGCCGGCGGAAGACTACATCCGGAAGTTCTCGCCCAGATAGACCCGGCGCACGCTGTCATTATAGACAATCTCCTCCGGGTGCCCCGAGGCGAGCACCGCGCCCTCGTTGATGATGTAGGCGCGGTCGCAGATGCCGAGCGTCTCGCGCACGTTATGGTCCGTTATGAGCACGCCGATGCGCCGTTCCTTGAGGAACCGGATGATGCGCTGGATGTCGAGCACCGCGATCGGGTCGACGCCGGCGAAGGGCTCGTCGAGCAGGATGAACGCCGGGCGCGTGCCGAGCGCGCGCGCGATCTCCAGGCGGCGCCGCTCGCCGCCGGACAGCGACAGCGCGGCGTGCTTGCGCAGGTGCGCGATGTTCAGGTCCTTGAGCAGCTCGGCGAGCCGCGCCTCGATCTCGGCCGGCGCGAGGCCCTGCAGCTCGAGGATCGCCTGCACGTTCTCCTCCACGGTGAGGCGCCGGAACACCGAGTTCTCCTGCGGCAGGTAGGAGATGCCGAGGCGCGCCCGGCGGTGGATCGGCAGGTGCGTGAGCTCGGCCTGGTCGAGGTGGATCGCGCCCGCGTCGGCGGGCACCAGGCCGACGATCATGTAGAAGCAGGTGGTCTTGCCGGCGCCGTTCGGCCCGAGCAGCCCGACCACCTCGCCGCTCGTCACCTCGAGCGACACGTCGTGCACCACGGTGCGCGACTTGTAGCGCTTGCGCAGCCGCTGCGCGCGCAACACGCTCGCCGACGCCGCGCTGGTCTCGCCCGGCATCACTTCGCCGGCGGCTTCGGCTGCAGCGTGGCGCGCACGCGGCCTTCGCCCTTGCCCGGCGTGACGGAGAAGAAGTCCGCCCGCTGGTCGACCAGGATGTAGTTGCCGGCCACCTCGTCGCCGGCGCGGTTGACCCGCGCGGCGTCGTAGAGCTCGATCTTGCCGCTCTTGTCGTCCATCTCGATCCTCTGCGCCTCGCCTTCCATCCAGCCGCCCTCGGTGGCCGGCGGCTTGGGGTCGAGCCGCTGGCGGAAGCGCACCGGCTTGCCGGTCGCCGTCGTGTGCTGGTTGCCCTCGGCGTCCTGGTGCACGACGATGCGGTCGGCGTCGATCTTCAGGGTGCCGCGCGTCACCACCACGTTGCCCTCGAAGATCGTCAGGCGCCGCACGTCGTCGGCCTGCATCTTGTTCGCCTCGATCTGCGTCGGCTTGGTCGAGTCGGCCTGCTCGGCCGCCGCGCCGGCCGCGCACAGCGCCAGCGCAAGAGCGAGGGCGAGCCTCATGGCGCCGCGGGCTGCGTCTCGCCCTTCACGTCGGCGGCGAGCGAGAGCTGCCGCGTGTCGGTGTGGTACTCCATGCCGCGGCCGGCGAGCCAGCGGCCGGGCTCCTCGAAGCGCACCTCGCGGTCGGTGCGCACCAGCGAGCGGTCGCGCACGATGTGCAGGAAGCTCGTGGTCATGCGCGCCTCCGGCGCCTGCGCGTCGGCCTCGCGCGTCAGCACCACGTCGTCGTAGAGGAAGATCTCGTCGCCCTCGCGCGACAGCGTGCCGCGGTCGGCGCGCACCGTGAAGCGCGGCTCGGCCGGCTTGGACTGCACGACGCGCGGCGCGCTGAGCTCGGTCGAGTCGTCGTCGGGGAAATGCATCATGCGCGCGGCCGCGAGCGAGCTCACGGCGCGCCCGGCGGCGTCGTAGGTCGTGGTGGTGAACTGGCTGACGATGTAGTCGGGGTCGTGGCGGCGCAGCGCCGAGGGCTTCTCCTCGACGCGCGTGGTGTGCTCGAGCCACAGCGTGAGCAGCGCGAGCGAGACCATCAGGGCGAGGGGGAAGAGGCGCGTGGTGGACAGTCGCACGGCGCCTCAGCGACGGTAACGGCGCACCAGCCGCGCCAGCTTGCCCTGCGCCTGGAGGATGAAGTCGCAGACCTCGCGCGCCGCGCCGCCGCCGGCCGGCGCCGACGGCACGCAGTGCGCGACGCTGCGCACCGCCTCGGGCGCCTCGCGCGGCGCGCAGGCGAAGCCGCAGCGCTCGAGCACGCCCAGATCGACCACGTCGTCTCCCATGTAGGCCGCGGCGGCGCGCGCCACGCGCAGCCGGCGCAGCAGCGCTTCGAAGGCGCGCCGCTTGTCGGCCACGCCCTGCAGCACGTGCGCGATCGCGAGCTCGCGCGCGCGCTCGAGCACCGCCGGCATGTCGCGCCCGGAAAGGATCGCGGTGTGCAGGCCGGCCTGCTGCAGCATCTTCACGCCGTGGCCGTCGAAGGCGTGGAAGCTCTTCAGCGCCTCGCCCTGCGGCCCGTACCACAGGCGTCCGTCGGTCAGCACGCCGTCGACGTCGAACACCACGAGCCGCACCCGGCGCGCGCGCTCGAGCGCATCGGAGGAGAGAAACACCATGCGCGCCTAGATGACCTTGGCGCGCAGCAGGTCGTGCGTGTTCAGCGCGCCGACCAGCGCGCCGGCCTCGTCCACGACGAGCAGCTGGCTGATCTTGTGCCGCTCCATGAGCTCGGCGGCCTCGGCGGCGAGCGCCTCGGCGGGCACCGTCTTCGGCGCGCGCGTCATCAGCTCGTCGATGCGCGCCGCGCGCAGGTCCGCGCCGCGCTGCAGCGCGCGCCGCAGGTCGCCGTCGGTGAACACGCCGAGCAGGCGCCGCGCCTCGCCGACCACCGCGGTCATGCCGAGGCGGCCGCGCGTGATCTCCGCGACGGCGTCCATGGCGGCCGCGCCGGCGGCCACGCTCGGCACGTCGGCGCCGCGGCACATGACGTCGGCGACGCGCACCAGCGCCTGCCGGTGCAGCCGGCCGCGCGGATGGCTGCGCGCGAAGTCGTCGGCCGAGAAGCCGTGCGCGTCGAGCAGCGCCACGGCGAGCGCGTCGCCGAGCGCGAGCGCCGCCGTGGTGCTGGCGGTGGGCGCGAGGTTGAGCGGGCACGCCTCCTGGGCGACGCGCGCGTCGAGGTGCACGTCCGCCTCGCGCGCGAGCGCCGAGCCGGCGTCGCCGGTCATGGCGATCAGCTTGGCGCCGCGCCGCTTGACGAGCGGCACGATGTCGAGCAGCTCCTCGCTCGACCCGGAGTAGGAGATGGCGATGAACACGTCGCCCGCCTCGATCATGCCGAGGTCGCCGTGGCTCGCCTCGGCCGGGTGCACGAAGTACGCCGGCGTGCCCGTGCTCGACATGGTGGAGGCGATCTTGCGCGCGACGTGGCCCGACTTGCCGATGCCGCTCACCACCACGCGCCCGTGGCGGTGGCGGATCAGGTCGACGGCGGCCGTGAAGCGCTCGTCGAGCCGCTCGGCCAGCGCGCGCAGCGCGTCGGCCTCGATCGTCAGCACGCGCCGCGCCAGCTCCAGGCCGCCGGCCGCCGTTTTGCCCTTGGCCGGCTTCAACTGCGCTGCCTTTATCATCGGCGGCAGTATAAACCGCTCGTACAGGCCCATGGACCCCGGCGTCTCGTTGCAATCCGTGCTGGTGCTGCTCGCCGCGACCGTGCTCGCGGTGGCGATCTGCCGCCGCCTGCGCCTGCCGCCGATGGTGGGCTATCTCGTCACCGGCCTCGCGCTCGGACCGCACGCGCTCGGCCTCGCCTCGAACCCGGAAGAGACCCAGCGCCTTGCCGAGTTCGGCGTCGTGTTCCTGATGTTCTCCATCGGTCTCGAATTCAGCCGCAGCAAGCTGCTCGCGATGCGGCGCGTGGTGTTCGGCCTGGGCCTGCTGCAGGTGCTGGTCACGGTGCTGATCACCGTCGCGCTCGCGGCGGCGCTCGGCGCCGCATGGCAGGCGGGGGTCGCGCTCGGCGGCATCGCCGCGATGTCCTCCACGGCGATCGTTTCCAAGCTGCTCAGCGAGCGCGGCGAGCTGGAGAGCGCGCACGGCCGCCACGTGTTCGGCGTGCTGCTCTTCCAGGACCTCGCCGTGGTGCCGCTGCTCGTGCTGATTCCCGCGCTCGGCCAGCCGGCGGGCGGGCTCGGGGCCGCGCTCGCCGGCGCGCTCGGCAAGGCGACGCTCGCGCTGGCCCTGGTGGTGCTCGCCGGCCCGGCGCTGATGCGCGGCTGGCTCGGCGTGGTGGCGCGCCTGCGCTCGAGCGAGCTGTTCGTGCTCAACGTGCTGCTCGTGACGCTGCTCGCCGCCTTCCTGACCGGGCTCGCGGGGCTGTCGCTCGTGCTCGGCGCCTTCCTCGCCGGCATGCTCATCTCCGAGACGGAGTACCGCTACCAGGTCGAGCAGGACATCCAGCCTTTCCGCGACATCCTGCTCGGCCTGTTCTTCGTCAGCGTCGGCATGATGCTCGACCTGCGCCTCGTGTTCGGGCAGTGGCCGCTGGTGCTCGGCCTGTTCGCGCTGCTGGTCGTCGCGAAAGGCGCGCTCGTCAGCGCGCTGGCGCGCGGCTTCGGCGACCCCGCCGGCACGGCGCTGCGCGTCGGCCTGGCGCTCGCCCAGGCGGGCGAGTTCGGCTTCGTCCTGCTGCCGCTCGCCGCCGGCCTGGTCGCGCCGGCGCTCCTGCAGGCGCTGCTCGCGGCGATGATCCTTTCCATGCTGGCGACGCCCTTCCTCATCGCCGCGAGCGACCGCATCGTCCTGCGCCTGTCGCGCTCGGAATGGATGCTGCGCTCGCTCGAGCTGCACCGCGTCGCGGCGCAGGCGATGGAGGTCGAGCGCCACGTGATCATCCTTGGCTACGGGCGCAACGGCCAGCGGCTCGCGCGCCTGCTCGACGCCGAGGGCGTGCGCTACGTCGCGCTCGACCTCGACCCGGAGCGCGTGCGCGAGGCGGCGCTCGCCGGCGATACGGTCGTGTTCGCCGACAGCGCGCGGCGCGAGGCGCTGATCGCCGCCGGCCTGGCGCGTGCCGCGGCGGTGGTGGTCACCTTCGCCGACGTGGCCGCCGCGGTGCGCGTGCTGGCGCACATCCACCAGCTCAATCCCGCCGTGCCGGTGATCGTGCGCGCGCACGACGAAGCGGACATCGGCCGCCTGACGGCGGCGGGCGCGACCGAGGTGGTTCCCGAGGCGCTCGAGTCGGGGCTCATGCTCGCCTCGCACACCCTCGTCATGGTGGGCGTGCCGCTCAGCCGCGTCATGCGGCGGGTGAGCCAGGTGCGCGACGGGCAGTACCACCTGCTGCGCGGGCTGTTCCAGGGCGGTCCCGAGGAGCGCGAAGAAGAGCGCGGCGTACGCCTGCACGCGATCACGCTCGAGGCGGGATCGCACGCGGCCGGCCGCACGGTCGGAGACCTCGCGCTCGAGCGCTTCGGCGTGCAGGTGCGCGCGGTGCGCCGGCCGGGCGAGCGGCGCAAGCTCGACCCGCGCGAGGCCGGCGAGCTGCGCGCGGGCGACGTGCTGGTGCTGATCGGCGCTCCGGAAGCTCTCGAGCGGGCCGAGCAGTGCCTGCTGCGCGGCTAGGGCAAAAAAAAGCCGGCTTTCGCCGGCCCATTGCAAGGGGGGTGCCGCTTACAGCTGGCGGCACACGACGTAGCTGCTCACGCCGTCTTCCGTGTACGTGTCGGCGCTCGCGGCGATGGACGCCGGATTGGGCGCCGCCTGCTTCATGGCGCGCACGCTGCCCTTCTTGCCGTCGCCGTCGTCCATCTGCGAGTCGACCGAGATGGCGATCTTGTCCGGCAGGTTGGCCGAGCAGAGCATGAGCGACGAGAAGAGCGTCGGCGTGGCCGGCGCAGCCGCGCCGTCGCTCAGCACGCCGGCCGGCGCGGCACCCGAGCCATCGCCGGTCTGCACGCCGATCTTGCCCGACACGGCGTTGAACGGATTCTCCGCCCCGCTGCCCGAGATGAAGCCGGAGCGGCGCAGCTCGTCCCAGAAGAGCATCGTCTCGGTGCCCGAGTCGATGTACTTGCCTTCGATGATGCCGTTGCCCATGCTCGCGGCGGCGGTGATGCCCGACCAGCGGGTCGGCGCGAGCTTGTCGTCGCCCGGCAGCGCCTTGTAGCGGTCCTGGTAGCCGTACATCGCCGCGGATACGCCCGACATGTCGGCGATGACGTTCTTGATCTTGGCCTGCGTGATCATTTCCTGACCTTTCAGGATGCCGCCGAGCAGCAGCCCGATGATCACGAGCACGATCGCGATCTCGACCAGCGTGAAGCCCTGTGTCCTTTTCATGGTCCTTTCCCCCCTGGGTATTCCAGGCATTGTTATGGAGCAATTCGTGTGCCAAGGATAACACTACGGTAAAACAGGCGCTTACGGAACGTTCTTAAGCCGCTGGCGTCGGATCGTCGACGCCGGATGTCGAGATTCCGACGGTCAGCGCCCATGGACCCGCTGCTCGAGCTCGTCGAGCCGCTGCTTGAGGACCCGCGCCTCGGCTGCGTCGGTGATCTTTCCGCTCTCGATCAGCCCGCCGATCATGATGCGCTCGGCCTCCAGCTCTCCCATGTCTTCGAGGATGAAGATCTCCATCTGCTTCGCCCACAGCGGCACGTCGGCGGCCGTCGTGTGCCGGTCGATCGCCGCGGCGTAGCGGCGAGCGAGCGGCAGGTCCTTCAGCTCGTGCTTGGCGAGCAGGGCGGCATGCGCGAGCCAGGGCCAGCGCCGGTTGGGATCGGCGAGATACTCGCGATAGATGAAGTCGAGCATCCGCCGCATGCGGGCCGGGTCGGCGTTCTCGGCATAGATGCGGGCGGCGCAGAAGAGCGGGTACTGGCTGCGCGGGTCGAGGGCGACGATCGAGCCGAGCCAGTCGACGAGGCGCTCGTAGTCCAGCCGGTGGTAAGGCACGGCATTCTCGCCCCCCGAATCGAACGCCTGCAGGTAGAGCATGAGCAGCCGCGCCAGCGCTTGCGGCTCGCCGAGGCTCGCCAGCCGCAGCACTTCGCTGCGCGGGGCGGGCGGCAGGTCGCGATCGGTCCCGTGGCTCGCGGGCGCCGCCTCGTGGACGGCGAGCTGCGCGGCGAGGCCGAGCGCGAGCGCGATCCACAGCCAGCGCGGAACGGAGCCGAGCGGCCGCTCGCCCTGCTTCACGTCGAGCGCCGGTAGAAATCGAACAGGCCGGCGGCGCTGACCAGGATCGCGTACGCCAGCAGCCCGGCGAGCCCCCACGCGTAGTCCGCGCCGCGCGGCAGGCCGTAGAGCAGCCAGTCGGTGCGGGTGACGGCGTCGAGGCGCGGCAGGATGAAAGCGAGCACGTCGACGATGCGCGCGGCGAGCCGCCCGGCGAGCGACTCGTCGGCGAGCGGGCCGGCCGCGATCGCCTGGATCGCCGTCATCGAGCGGCCGAGGGCATAGAGGGCGAGCGTCGCGGAGATCGCTCCCACGACCTGCGCGAGCCCCATGCTGAAGAAGAGCGCCGTCGCCGCGACCAGGCTGCATTCGAGCGCGAGCGACGCCGTCCAGAGGAGGAGCGGCCCGGGCGCCGACCACAGGGCGAGCGGCGCGGCGAACGCCGCGGCCAGCAGGGCGCCGCAGGCGGCGAAGCCGGCGAGGCGGCCAAGGTAGTGCAGCGCGCGCGGCACGGGGAGCGACAGCATCTGCTCGAGCCCCTTGTCGTCGATCTCGCGCTGCACGCTCGCCGAGACGTGCGCGGCGACGAGGAACACGGCGCAGGCGCGCAGCAGCGCGGCGATGACCGCCAGGCGCAGCTCGCGGCCCTCGGTGAGCGCCACCGAGGAAAGGAACGCCGCGAGCACGAGCGCGGCGCCAATGCTCGCGGCGGCGAGCCAGGGCAGCGCGCTGCGGCGCGCTTCGAGCAGAACCAGTCGGGCGAGAATGGCAGCCGGCATCGTTTCGTTTGTAGACTAGTCGCGGGGGAGTCTTCTGTGCAACCGACCAGGGTCGCGGCACCGGTTTTCGCGCGCCTCGCGAACGCGGCGTGGAGCTTCAGCCAGCGCTACTGGCGCCTGGTGGTGGTCGCCATGCTGGCGCTGCTGCACGTGGCGGTGTTTCGCGGGGTCACCGACCCCTGGGCGCGCGCGCTGCTGCTCGCCCACCTCGGGCTGCTGCTGCTCTGGCAGCCCTTCCTGCGCGCCGAGCAGCGGGTGTCGCCGGCGCAGGGCGCGACGCTCGCCGTCGTCGCAGCCGTGATCATGCTGCACCTCGACTGGTGGCTGCTCGCCTTCTGGGTGATCGTGATCGCGGGCCTGGTGGGCGGCAAGGTCTACCAGCAGCACGCCCGCTGGCAGCGGCGCTCCTACCTCGTGGTGCTCGCCTACCTGCTCGCGCTGCTCGCGGTCGCGATCCTGCCGGAGATCGCGCCGCGCCGCGAGATCGGCCCGGAGATCCGCCGCACCGCCGAGTATGTGCTGCCGTTCGCCTTCATCCTGATCGCGCTCTTTCCCGCCGAAGCCGAGGCGCGCGAGAGCGCGCAGGCGATCGACTTCTTCTACAGCGTGTTCCTCATGCTGCTGCTGGTCGTGGTGGTGCTCGGCAGCTTCACCTTCATGACGCTTGCCGGCACGAGCTACCTGGCGGCGCTCACCGTGACGGTGTTCCTCACCGCCGGCGCGATGCTGCTGATCGGCATCGCCTGGAACCCGCGCAGCGGCGGCGGCCTCGGCGTGTTCTTCGCGAGGTACCTGTTCTCGATCGGCCTGCCGGTGGAGAAATGGCTCGAGGTGCTGGCCGAGCTGTCGCAGATCGAGGCGCGCCCGCAGCGCTTCCTCGACGACGCGGTGAATGCGCTGCGCTCGCTGCCGCCGGTCGCCGGGGTGAGCTGGCGCGCCGGCGAGGTGCGCGGCGAGCGGGGCGAGCGCACGGCGCAGGCCGTCGAGTACGCCAACGCCGAGCTCGCGCTGACCATCTATTGTCCCTACCGCCTCGGCCCGGCGCTGCAGTGGCACCTGCACCTGCTCGGCCAGCTGCTCGGCGAGTTCTACGTCGCCAAGCTGCGCGAGGAAAAGCTGCGCGAAGCGAGCTACCTGCAGGCGGTGCACGAGACCGGGGCGCGCACCACGCACGACATCAAGAACCTGCTGCAGTCGCTCAACGTGCTGTGCTCGGTGGCGCTGGGCGACGGCTCGCGCGACTCGGGGCAGAGCCATGCGCTCCTGCAACGCCAGCTGCCGCTGGTCGCCGAGCGCCTTGCGCAGACGCTCGAGCGCCTGCAGCGCCCAGCCGCCGACGGCGAGACCTACCTGCCCGCCGCGGCCTGGTGGGAGTCGGTGACGCGGCAATACCAGGGGGAAGGCGTGCAGTTCGAGCCACTCGCCGGCGCCGGCGGCGCGGAGCTGCCGCGCTCGCTGTTCGACAGGGTGGCCGACAACCTGATCCGCAACGCGCTCGCCAAGCGCGACGGGGAGCCGCAGCTCCGCGTGCGCGCGAGCCTCGACGAGCACGATGGGCTGGTGCTGCGGGTCTGCGATTCCGGAAGCGCCGTGCCGCCGCAGACCGCCGAGGCGCTGATGCGCGCGCCGGTCGCCTCGCGCGGCGGCCTCGGCATCGGCCTCTACCAGGCGGCGCGCCAGGCCGAGGCGCAGGGCTTCCGTCTGGCGCTGGAGAAGAACGAGGACGGGGAGGTCTGCTTCGCCCTGCGCCGCGCCGGCTAGCGGCGTCGCTTCAGGGCAAGACGCCCGCCGAGACCATGCGGGCGTAGAGCTCGCCGATCGGAATCCAGCGCACGAGGTCGTCGAATTCGCCGCCGGTTGCGCCGGTCGGACGCGGCTCGTGCCAGACGAACACGCCGTCGGGATCGGTATTCTCGTTCTCATCCGCGCCCGGTGTGGAGGTCAGCGTGTTCTTGCCGGTGGACAGAACGACCGCGACGACGGTGCGCTGGTTGGTGACCGGGCGTGCGTCGCCGCTCGCCGCCCAGGTGCCGCAGGAAGGCGGCGTGAGGGCCGCTCCCGCCGTGGTGTTCTGGGATGCGTCGCAGATCACGAGATTGACGGGCGCGCAGGCTACGCCACTCGCCTTGAGGTTTGCCGTCGCACTGAACGCCGGGTTGGTGGCCGAGCAACCGGTACCGCCGCTCGGGTTGTCCGCGTTCTGCGAGAGGGCGTAACGGATGCGGTTATTCCAGGCATCGAGCGCATAGCCATCGCCATCGACAGGACGAAAGCCGATCGCGCGCGCGGGAAGGAAGCCGTTGACATAGTTGGAGCAAGTGCCGCCGCCCGCCGCTGCAGAGCCGCTCGAGAACGCTTCGTCACCGCCGCTCGCGCTCGTCGCCGGACATGGCAGCCGGCCGTTCACCATGGCGAAGGCGACCAAGAGCTCCTTTGCCTGGTCGAGCCGCTCGAGCGTCGTGTCGCGCGAACGCTGCTCGGTCTGCGCGGACAGCGTGTACATCAGGCTGCCGAGCAGCAGGCCGACGATGGCGAGCACCACCGCCAGCTCGGTAAGCGTGAAACCTTGCTCAGTAGTTGTTGATCGAGACAAAGCGGTCGTTGTAGGTGCGGCGCCACGTGCCTTGCACGAAGTTGCCATCCCCGTCGTAGTTCGTAGGGTCTTCCAGGAAGTCGCCCAGGATAGCGTTCGGCCGAGCCGCATTCGTTAGGCTATGGCCGGCGAGGACGAGCAGTGAACTCACATTGCTCGAGGGGCTGCCGCCGCTTACAGAGAGGCAGTCCCCAGCGGTGCTGCAGTTATGCGTGGCGCCGCTCGGCAGATGGCTGGGTGCCACCGCATAGTAGGTGACCTCGTACCACTTATTGCTGGTGAACCAGTACCAAGGATCGCTGGTCCCGGGATTGAGGAGCGGATGGTCCTGGAAAACGGTGATCGGAATCCGGATCACACCGCTGCCGCTGCATAGCACCGAAATCCAGCTTCCGCATAGGCCGGATGCGTTGCCGCCGGAAAACGTGCCGGCGTAGCGAACACGCGCAGACGCGTCAACGTCGCTGCGTAGCGAGGCGGTGAGAGTGAAGCCACTCGCCACCGCGCTGCCGTTCGGTGTGGCGGATGGCGCGGCCGTGTCCAGCGTCTTCAGGGTCTTGCCGACGTTGACGGCGTCGGCACGCACCCGCACCGTCGAATTGATGCTGCACCACAAGAGGCACAGCAA
>Ga0310810_10002367_pt1 | contig 20282 bp, 18 predicted proteins | sample NCmetagenome_FD_207641 | JGI IMG/M metagenome (GOLD analysis project Ga0310810, IMG submission 207641) | Soil microbial communities from experimental microcosm in Duke University, North Carolina, United States - NC | ecosystem: Engineered > Artificial ecosystem > Soil microcosm > Unclassified ...
CTGACGATGCCGAAGCGATGTACAAAAAGATGACCTACGAAACTAACCGTCAGCGCGTCATTTAGCATAGCGCTTGTGCTATCATAGAACTATGAGTGGGCAACTGACGGTAACACAGCTAGAACAAACAGCGAATACGATTCGAAAAGACATTATCACCATGCTTGAAGCGGCCGGTAGCGGCCACTCGGCTGGCCCGCTGGGCCTCGCAGACGTCGTCACTGCGCTTTATTTCGACATTATGAATATCCGACCTGAAGATCCGGAGTGGAACGAACGCGATTTCTTTTTCTTGAGCAATGGTCACACGGTCCCCGTACAGTATGCGGCGATGGCCGAAAGGGGTTACTTCGATAAAGCTGAGCTCAAGACACTCCGTAAACTCGGTTCACGTTTGCAGGGGCACCCGGAACGCACGAAGTTACCTGGCCTTGAAAATACATCTGGTCCGCTTGGCAGCGGTCTCAGTCAGGCAGCAGGTGTTGCCTACACACTTCAATACATCGAGTCGAACCCGAAACGCTGGGTCTATTGTATTACCGGTGATGGCGAATTAGACGAAGGCAATATTTGGGAAGCGGCGATGTTTGCAGGTAAATACAAATTGTCGCAACTAATTGTGTTTGTTGATAGGAATAACATTCAAATCGATGGGCGCACCGAAGACGTCATGCCGCTCGAAGACCTCGCAGGCAAATGGCGCGCATTTGGCTGGCATGTCCAAGAAGTTGACGGGCATAACATCGAAAGCCTGATTGACGCTGCGGATATGGCAAAAGCAATTACTAACCGACCGAGCATTGTCATTATGCATACGATTCCAGGCAAGGGCGTCGACTTCATGGAATACGATTATCACTGGCATGGTATGCCGCCGAATCACGAGCAGGCCAAGAAAGCGCTCCACGAACTTCGCACGCTGCGAGGCAAAATTCGACACGAAGGAGAAGGTGTATGAGTGAATACCGATTGAATCCAAACTATGCGAGTCCTGATGTCGCCCAAGAACCTACACGTGCCGGGTTCGGACGCGGCCTTAAGCAGGCGGGCAGCGACGATGAGCGCGTCGTTGCGTTATGTGCCGACCTGACAGACTCGACACAAATGAGTCACTTCGCAAAGGCGTTTCCTGAGCGCTTCGTCGAAATCGGCGTTGCCGAGCAGAATCTCGTCACGGTAGCGAGCGGTATGGCGCGCATGGGTAAGATTCCATTCACGAGTAGCTATGCAGCCTTTAGTCCAGGGCGTAACTGGGAGCAGATTCGAACGACCATCTGCCTCAATGAGCAGCCCGTAAAGATCGTCGGCAGCCACGCAGGCGTTTCGGTCGGGCCAGACGGTGCGACGCATCAAATGCTCGAAGATATTGCTCTCATGCGTGTATTGCCGCATATGATTGTCGTTAATCCCGGCGATGCCCTCGAAGCCGAGAAAGCCACCCGCGCGCTCGCCCAAGACGACAAAAATCCAGGCTATATCAGACTTGCGCGAGAAAAAACCCCGATTTTTAGTACTGAACACTCACCATTTGAGATCGGCAAAGCATATGTCTTACACCAAGGCAGCGACGTGACAATTGTCAGTACCGGCACGATGACAGCCCAAGCTCTCATTGCTGGCAGTATCCTGCGGGAGCAAGGTATTAACGCAGAAATCGTGCACGCGCCAACCATCAAGCCATTCGATGTCGAGACCTTTATCGCGAGCGTGTCAAAAACAGGACGCGTGGTATCGGTTGAAGAAGCACAGGCTGCGGCAGGCTTCGGTGGTTTGATAGCCGAAACCTTAGGTGACCATTTGCCAGCACCGTTGCTGCGAATTGGTATGAACGATCGTTTTGGCGAATCGGGCTCTCCCGATGAGCTGCTGGCTCACTTTGGCTTCGACAGTAAATCAATTGCCCAAAAGGTCCGTGAATTTATAGACCGAGTGCCGCAATATAAGAAAGGATATTAAATGAGCTTATCAATTACTGAAATCCGTGACCGTACGACCCATGCTCGCCACTTGATGCAACGGGCTCGTCAACAGCACTTCGCCGTCGGTGCGTTCAATATCGACAACCAAGAAACGCTGATTGCGGTCGCGCGAGCTGCGCAATCACTCGCAGCGCCGGTACTCGTCGAAGTTAGTCATGGCGAAGTCGAGGCGATAGGTCTCGAGAATATCCGCGACATGGTCGATAACTACCGTGCCGAATATGGTATTGAAATGTATATCAATCTCGATCACAGTCCTAGCGTTGAAGCCTGTAAACGCGCAATCGATGAGGGCTTCGAGTTTATTCATATCGATATTTCTCAGGCTAATCATGACGCGACCGACCAAGAAATCATTCGCGACACGAAAGAAGTCGTGGAGTACGCCAAATTCACCGGTGCGCTTGTTGAGAGCGAACCACACTATTTTGGCGGTAGTTCAAACGTGCACGAAGAGGCGATTGACTACGATGAAATTAAGAAAACGTTTAGCACGCCAGAAGGCGCTTCGAAATTTATCGAAGAAACTGGCATCGACACGTTTGCAGCTGCAATCGGTAACCTACACGGAAAATATCCGGTGCCAAAAGAGCTTGACCTAGAGCTACTGGCGCGCATTCACCAGGCTATGCCCGAGGGCAAGAATATCAGTCTGCACGGTGGTTCTGGCACGCCGCTACATTATTTCGAAGATGCGTCAAAGCTTGGTGTCAGCAAGATCAATATTAATAGCGATATGCGCTACGTCTTTCGAAAGACGCTCGAAAAAGTGCTTGCCGATAATCCTGACGAATATGCTGTCGTCAAACTCATGCCTGAAGTTTTCAAGGCGGTGCAGGCAATCGTCGAAGAGAAGATTCATGCGTTTGGTAGTGCAGGAAAGGCGTTGAAATAACCGATGGTTAAGATTCTTTCGATCGGTGCGGCTGTTCAAGACGTATTTTTGAGCCATAGTGACGAGTTCAAAGCAGTCTGTAAGAACCCTCACGAGTGTTTTTTGGAGCTGACGCTCGGCTCAAAAGCCGATGTCAACAAAATTGATTTTACGACTGGTGGTGGCGCTACCAATGCAGCCGTCACTTTTGCACGCCAAGGTTTAGAGGCGGCATTCATGGGCTCAGTCGGCGATGACCCAGCCGCTCAGGCAGTGCTGAACGACCTCGATAAAGAAGGCGTTGACACGACGCACGTGCATGTATCGAAGCGGTACAATACGGGTTACTCCGTGCTGCTGCTTGCACCGAATGGTGAGCGTACGATTCTGACATACCGCGGGGCAAGTACGCACTACACACTTAACGATTTCGATTTTTCTCAGACCGATGCTGACTGGCTCTATATTTCGAGTATGTCTGGCAAGATGGATATCCTTGATCAAGTCTTCGCAGAAGCGAAGCAACAGGGCATGAAGATCATGTTCAATCCCGGCAAAGACGAGCTGAAACAAGCCGATAAACTGCGTGCACTTCTCGATGACGTCGACGTGCTGCTCGTCAATCGCGACGAAATGAAACTTGTCGTCGAGGGCGAGGATATTGAAGAGCTCGTTCGTCATGGTCTGCATCTTGTTCCGACCGTGATTGTCACCGACGGGCCAGATGGTGTCGTAGCGAGCGACGGGTCTGTGCTTGTTCGTGCAGGCATGTACGAAGATGTCAAAGTCGTAGATCGTACCGGCGCGGGGGATGCCTTTGGTTCGGGCTTTTTAAGCCAATACGCTCAGGGAAAATCGCTCAAAGATTCTGTAGTGTTTGCTAGTGCCAATTCAACGTCTGTCGTGACGAAGATCGGTGCAAAAACCGCCATTCTACATAAAGATGTAACGCTACACGACATGCCGGTCCATGAAAGGAAGCTCTAGTTATGGCGCACCTGGCTGACTTGCTCGGACACGACCACCCGCTGTTTGTGTATAATCTCGCAAGTTTAGAACGTGCGGTTGGTGGCGAAGGAGTCGATACGCGACTGCTGGCCGATGCGACCGAAAAAGCACACGAAGCGATGCGCCAACTCGGTCTCGATACGAGCAACACGCTCGCAAGCGAGTTATATCAAGCACTGAATGCGTCAGTACGACGTGGCCATGCGGACACGATCTTGGCGAAGACCACCTATGTATTGCTTGAAGTCGACGGAGAAGTTATCTCATTTAATCTTCAGGACGTGGTAGAAAACGCTCATCACGAACTTCATTTCGCTGACCGGCAGCTTGAGCACGCCAGGAGGCATTTACGTCAAGAGATTATACGTCGTTATGCTGAGCACGAAAAAACCGATAAAGACATGGTTCATCGTCTCGTTGAAGAGGCCGGATTGAAACCTGAACGCGACAAAGGATATAAAGCTATGACAATCGATACCACGCAATCAAAACCAACGATGTACGCTATCGGCGACATCTTTTCTGATGTATTCATACAACTCCGCGAAGACGAATCGCAGGTTGAAGAAGATGAGCAGGGCAACGAATGGCTGAAGCTTCCGTTTGGCAGCAAGCCACCCTACGAAAGCGCTACTACAGTCGATGCGGTCGGCCCATCACCGAATGCCGGTGTATCGGCTGCACGACTTGGCGTCAAGGTCAGCTTGCTTGCCTGGATGGGCGACGATAAGGTTGCGCACCAAACGCGAGAGTACCTCGATCGAGAACTAATCGACCATAGCCATATCAACAGCGCTACCGATACGCGGTCGAACACGTACTACGTCTTGCGTCGTGGCGCCGAGCGAACCATCCTTGTGAAGAATGAAGATTACGAATACGTATGGCAAGCGCCCGAAAGCCGACCTGACTGGGTGTATTTATCGCTCATCAGCAATTCATCGTGGCCATTACACGAAGACATGCTACGTTACCTGGATGAACAGCCAGGGGTCAACTTCGCCTTCCAGCCAGGAACATTTCATTTCAAATGGGGTACCGAAAAGTGTCGTCCGCTATATCAGCGCGCTAAGATCGTCATTCTCAACCGCGAAGAAGCCGTTGATGTGACGGGTGGTAGTCACGCAGATATCAAAGACTTAGCTGGTAAGCTTCATGAGCTTGGCCCTGAGATTGTCGTCATTACTGATGGTCCAAAAGGATCGTATGCCAGCTTCGACGGAAAACTGGTCACCGTACCAAATTACCCTGATATCGCAGAACCGTTTGATCGTACTGGTGCAGGCGATGCCTTTGCCTCGACTATCGTTGCCGCATTGGCGCTCGGTGAAACAATGGAAACCGCCTTGCTATGGGCGCCAATCAATAGTATGAATGTGGTTCAGAAGCTTGGTGCACAGGCGGGCCTGCAAACCCGCGATGAAATCAAAGCGTGGCTCAAAAAAGCGCCAAAAAATTATAAGGTGACTGACTACCGCGGCTAATGGTCGCAGTAGGTTTTGTTTGCAAGCACAAGTTTTTCAACTTGTTTGATATCGTCCGTAATCGTATATAGCTCTTCGTCACCATCTGATATCGTGCCTTGAACAAGCATGGTTTGTTTGACGAACTCATCGAAGTGCTGCCAAAAGGCGCGGCCGACTAAAATAATCGGTGCCTTGTTAGTCTTTCCAGTTTGGATCAGTGTCAGAATCTCGGTCAATTCATCGAGCGTACCGAATCCGCCAGGGAAGTAGATATACGCGTCGGCATAGAGTGTCATGACAATTTTGCGAGGTGCAAAGTGTTGAAATTCGTAGCTCGCAGTGGCGTATTCGTTGAGATGTTGCTCGTGGGGTAGCTTGATATTGAAGGCTACTGAGTCACCGCCGGCTTTACCAGCACCTTTTTGCACGGCGATATGCGCGCCTTGGTTAGCTGCGCTCATAATACCGAATCCGCCGCCCGATACGATTGCGTAGCCGTGGCCAGCGAGCTTTTCAGCCACTTCCATGGCTTGCTCGTAGTATGGGTCGTCTTCTGAGGTGCGGGCTGAGCCGAAGATCGTTACGGTTTTGTGATATTTTCGTAGAATGTTGTAGCCGTCTTGGATTTCTTTGTCGATATTACCAAGGCGAATCATCGCTGATTGCAAGACGATGTCGCGTGGTATACAGATGTCTGAGAGGCCGTTTTTTGGTTTTGGTTCCATTTGTGCTCAGTATAGCATATTGCTTGTGCATGGGGGTAGTATGCGTGTGACCAGAGAACGAGGTATACTAGAGTGATGGCGACATTCAAACTCAATACCTCGTACCAACCGACCGGCGACCAACCTCGTGCTATCGAGCAGCTGGCAAAAGGCCTGAAGTCGAACGAACGTGCTCAGACACTGCTGGGTGTGACTGGTAGTGGCAAGACGTTTACCATGGCAAACATCATTGCGAAACGTGGCGTGCCGACGCTCGTACTGGCGCATAACAAGACGTTGGCCGCGCAGTTATATAGTGAGTTTAAGTCATTTTTCCCTGAGAGCGAAGTGCATTATTTCGTTAGTTATTTTGACTACTATCAACCGGAAGCGTATATCGCTTCGAGTGACACCTATATCGAAAAAGACTCCAAGATCAATGAAGAGATTGACCGCCTGCGCCATGCGGCCACAACCGCGTTGCTGACACGACGCGACGTAATTATCGTAGCCAGTGTCAGTTGTATTTATGGTATCGGATCGCCTGAAAGTTACGAGACGATGTCGATGCACATCAAAAAAGGTGAGCGCCGCCTGCAAGATAAGTTCGTACGGCAACTGACTGACATTCAATATAGTCGCAACGATATGGATTTTCACCGTGGTACGTTTCGGGTGCGCGGTGACGTCGTCGATGTGTTTCCGGCGGGTCAAGATACGGCCTACCGGATTGAGTTTTTCGGTGATGAGATCGACCGACTGACACAGATTGATCCGCTGACTGGCGAAATTTTAAGTGAGCCCCAAGACATTTACGTGTTTCCGTCGAGCCACTACGTTACACCGAAAGATAAACTTGAACATGCGGTTGAAGGCATTAACCGAGAGTTCGAGCAACGCATGGACTGGTTCGAGAAGCATGACAAGTTGTTGGAAGCGCAGCGCCTAGCACAGCGTACGAAGTACGATGTCGAAATGCTCGAAGAAACGGGATTCGTCAAAGGAATCGAAAACTATTCACGGTACCTGACCAATCGTGAGCCAGGCGAGCAACCGGCGACACTACTCGACTACTTTCCGGACGATTTCTTACTGTTTGTTGACGAGAGTCATGTCACGCTGCCGCAGGTTCGTGGTATGTATAACGGTGACCGGGCACGAAAAGAGGTTTTGGTCGAACACGGCTTTCGGCTACCGAGCGCACTCGATAACCGTCCATTGACATTCGAAGAATTTAATCGACATATCAATCAAGTTATTTATGTGTCTGCAACTCCTGGCGACTATGAGCTAGAACACACGCCACCACCAGTGCAGCAGGTGATTCGTCCGACAGGACTACTGGACCCAGAAATAGAAGTACGACCAATCGATGGACAGGTCGACGATTTGATAGCGGAAATCCGTGAGCGAACCGCGCTGTCGCAGCGTGTATTGGTGACGACACTGACTAAGCGTATGGCTGAAGACCTCAGCGCTCACCTAGAAGAAATCGGCATCAAAACGGCATATATACACAGCGAAGTCGATACGCTCGAGCGCGGAGATATTCTGCGTGACCTGCGACTTGGTGTCTTCGACGTGCTGGTCGGTATCAACCTGCTGCGCGAAGGGCTCGATTTGCCTGAAGTGAGTTTGGTGGCGATTATCGATGCCGATAAAGAAGGCTTTTTGCGCAGCGAGCAGTCGCTGATCCAGACTATCGGGCGCGCAGCTCGACACGAGCAAGGCAAAGTCATCATGTATGGTGATCGTATTACGCGTTCTATGCAGGCTGCGATCGATGAGACGAATAGGCGCCGTGAGATTCAGGAGCAATATAACACCGACCACGGCATTACACCGCGTAGTGTCGATAAAGCAATCGACGAAGGACTTCGGGCCATCATTCCACAAAAAGATGACGGTAAACCGAAGCTCGATCTGAAGAAGATTCCTCGCGACGAATACGACAGCTTGGTCAAAGACCTCAGTGCGCAAATGGAGCTCGCGAGTGCGAACCTCGAGTTCGAAAAAGCTGCAGAACTTCGCGATCTCATCAGTGAGATTCGTGACAAGCAAAAAGCGAAATGATATAGTAAGCTCATCACGAATAAGGGGGTGAAATGGACCAAGATAAGAACAACGATCAGCCACAGCAACGAGCTGCAGTACCGGAGCCATCAAAGCCCGCTAAGCAAGGTTTTTTGCACAAAACTGGCATTTACGGCCTTGAACTAGGCGTAGCCATGGTAACGATGGTCATTCTCGCCACCGTGCTTTCCTTCGGTGCCTTTGCATTGAGCCAGTATATCTACGGCACCGCATCGGCTAGCGTCGGGCAACTGGCACTGTGGAGCGCGGCGAGTACGATCGTATGGTTACCGGTGGTCTATATTTTCTATCTACGATCGGGTGCATACATCGATCGCAATCCAACGGTCGTCAACAACTCCGTGCAGCGTGCGTTTGTCGTTATCTATCAAGTAATCATGCTCCTGACGGTCATCGCATTCTCTTTCACGGCGGTGTATTCTATGCTCAACGCCTTCGTGCAGGCACACGATATGGCTGAGACACTGGTGACGGTTTCGCTACCGGCATTAGTATCTGCACTCATATTCGCTGGCGCATTCGTGGCGTTTTTCCGCCACCCCGTTATCGGACGCAAGGTCTTTGCAACGGCATTGCTTGTGGTTTCAATCCTCATCGTTATTCCGGTGATTCTATACAGCATGGTTACGCTTCGCGCGACAAATATGGATACAAATCGCTCAGCCGATATGTACCGACTACAGTCAGCGGTGAGCGCATATTACAATACGAATAGCCGTAAACTCCCAGACTCATTGTCTGCGCTGCCAAGCTCTACTCGTGATGGACTAAACAATGCAATCAGTGAATATCAATATACGAAAAAAAGTGACGTCGAATATGAGCTGTGTGCGACGTTCAGTAAAGACACCACTGACGAGTCATCGAAACCATCATCAAGCACCTATTACGCGAATGGGGCAAGCAATTACTACGCGCATAGTGCAGGCAAGCAGTGCTACACTGAAAAGCAGCCGACATACACCAACTATTACGACCTGTATAACAACTCCACTAAAGACCCCTCTTCGTACTAGTACCCTTCTCATAGCGCTTACAAACTGCTATACTACGCTGTAATGACACACCAAATTTCTAATGATGACGTACGGCATCTTGCCCAGTTGAGTGCAATTGCGCTTGATGAAAGCGAAGTCGAATCACTACGTACGGATATTGCAAATATTCTGACGTATATCGAACAGCTTGGCGAGCTCGATACAACCGACGTGAGCCCAACGTACCAAGTGACCGGACTTGAAAACGTATTTCGAGATGACGTCGTTGATAACGGCGGTGTCGACGTGTCGACCATACTTGAAGCCGCACCAGACAGCCAGTACGAACAATTTAAAGTCCCTAAGGTGCTCTAAATATGACTCGTATTTCGACTATGATTGCTGACATGCATGCAGGCAAAAGCTCTGCTCGCACACTTGTAGAGCAATCGCTTTCAACTGTGGAGTCGATTAAAGACTACAATGCGATTTTGAATCTGACAGCCGAGCGCGCACTCAGGCGTGCAGACGAAATCGACGCAGCCCGCGCTGAAGGAAAAACGCTCGGGCGCCTTGCAGGCGTACCGTTCGTCGTCAAAGATAACTTTCTTGCGTTTGGCGCTCCAACCACCGCAGCAAGCAAAATGCTCGAGCATTATAACGCTCCACTGCAAGCAACAGCCGTCGAAAAACTTGAAGCTGAAGGTGCAATCTGTATCGGTAAGGCAAACCTTGACGCCTTCGCTCATGGTGGAAGTACTGAAAACTCTGCATTCGGTGTTACGAAAAATGCTCACGACACCTCGCGTGTTGCTGGTGGCTCGAGTGGTGGCTCTGCAGTCGTAACAGCACTAGATGTCGTACCATTTGCACTCGGTACTGATACTGGTGGCTCGATTCGACAGCCAGCCAGCTATAACGGCGTCTATGGCATGAAGCCAACCTACGGCACAGTGAGTCGTTTCGGCGTGGTAGCGATGGCTAGCGGTACCGATACGATCGGCTGCTTCGCAACCGCTGCCGACGATGTCGACCTGATTATGGATATCCTGGCAGGCCAGGACCAACAGGATATGACCACGCTACCTGATTTCTACACGTCTGTACAAAAAGCGCCAGGAAAGCTGCGCATCGGCATCGTGCGCGAGATGATGACTGGTGATGTTCAGCCAGAAGTTCGCGATGCAGTCGAAGCATATGCTCAGCAACTTACCGAGGCTGGTCATACGGTCGAAACCGTCGATCTGCCGATGGCGAAGCATGCACTTGCTATGTACTACGTCATCGTACCGGCTGAGGTATCAAGTAACTTAGCTCGCTACGACGGCGTTCGCTATGGTCTTCGCGCTGAAGGTGTCAAGACACTGGCGGAATTGTATGGCAAAAGCCGCGACCAAGGTTTTGTCACGGAAAACAAGCGACGCATCATGATTGGCAGTTTCGTACTCAGTAGTGGTTACTACGATGCTTATTACAATCAAGCTCAAAAAGCTCGTACGCTGCTTATCGAAGCGTATAACGAACTATTTCGTTCGCATGACGTCCTGCTCAGCCCGACTGCACCATCAACTGCATTTGAGATTGGCAAAAATGTCGAAGATCCGATCCAGATGTATCTCGCTGATGTCATGACGGTACCGGCCAGCCTCGCGGGACTGCCCGCACTGAACGTACCGTATGGCAAGGACGATGCAGGCCTACCAATCGGTGTACAGCTGACTGGCCCGATGAGAAGTGATAGTACGCTGATTGCGCTCGCCAAATCTATGGAGGAATCTAATGTCTGATAGTATTACGCTCGTGTATCTGATTGCCATCGTCTTGATTGGCGCAGGTCTGTTCGCGGTCATTACGCTGACCCGTAAGTCAGGCCGAACACTAAATACCGAGAAATACCAAAGCCAGTGGCTGACAATTGAAAACAGCCTAAAAAAGGACGAAGCCGCGTCATATCAATTGGCCGTGCTCCATGCCGATAAGCTTGTCGACGCCGCACTCCGCGACCGCGGTATGCCTGGAAAAACCATGGGTGAGCGTATGAAGGCGGCGCAAAATCTTTGGACGAATGCCGATCATATATGGGGCGCACATAAAGTCCGTAACCGTATAGCGCACGAACCAGACGCGCATGTTACCTATGAGATTGCCGCTCGTTCGCTGGTCGCGTTTAAACAAGCCCTGAAAGATCTGGGGGCGATATAATGACTGACTATCACGAAAAATACGAGATGACGATTGGTATCGAGTGCCATGTGCAGCTCGCCACCGCGACGAAGCTTTTCAGTCCGGCTGACAACGATGCGCGCGACGCGCAGCCAAATACGATGACGCACCCGATCGACTTCGGACTTCCTGGGATGCTCCCACGCCTTAACAAAGAAGCAATCACACTCGCGATTCGAGCCGCAAAGGCGCTCAACGCCGAAGTTGCTGAAGTGAGCCGGTTCGATCGCAAACACTATTTTTATCCTGATTTACCGAATGGATACCAGATTACGCAGATGTATCAGCCGACGATTTTGTCTGGTTGGGTCGATGCGCCGCTTGAAGACGGTTCGAGTGTTCGTGTGCGAATTCACCACGCCCACTTGGAGTCGGATGCCGGTAAACTTACGCACTACAGCGACTATTCATTAGTTGACCTTAACCGCGCTGGCACACCGCTTATTGAAGTTGTGTCCGAGGCGGATATGCATTCACCGGCGGAGGCCCGCGCGTATGCAACCGAACTGTATCGGTTGATGACCTATGCCGGCGTAACGCACGGTGATTTGTACCATGGTAATATGCGTTTTGATGTAAACTTGTCAGTCGCACCGAAGGGATCACCTAAGCTTGGTACCCGAACCGAAACGAAAAACCTCAACAGTTTTCGTTCTGTCGAGCGCGCTGCAGCGTATGAATTCACTCGCCAATGTGAAGTACTTGAACGCGGCGAGCGAATCGTACAAGAAACGCGCGGCTGGAGCGATGATACGGGCAAGACGACGTCACAGCGCTCAAAAGAAGATGCACAAGATTATCGCTACATGCCCGATGCCGATATACCGCCAGTCGTAATCGAACGATCGATGGTTGAGGCAGTTCAGTCTAGTGTGCCAAAGTTACCGTCTGAATATCGCCAGGAGTGGCAAACGCTTGACGTCGATCGATCGGTCATCAATCGTATTTTGTCGCATCAGAACTACGCGATATTAGTTTCTGCCACGCTTCATGAAGGTGACGCAAGAGCGGCCAGGCGAGTCGCGAACTGGATCGCGAGCAATCTTTCGAGCGAAGAGACTGAATCGCTTGAAGTTTCGGCAGATGTCACCGATTTACTCGCGCTATGCGAAATGGTTGAGCGGGCTGAAGTTACCTCGAACGCCGCGACGCAGCTCTTCAACGACTTAATGAAAGGCGCTAGCGATCCACGGGCCATTGCTGAAGCTCAAGGCTTGCTACAGAATAGTGATGAAGATGCGATCATCGCAATTATCGATGAAGTTTTGGCGGACCCATCGAGCCACAAGGCCGTAGCCGATATTCGCGCAGGCAATGACAAAGCAATCGGATTTTTAATTGGGCAAGTCATGAAACAGTCAAAAGGCCAAGCAAATCCTGGTGTTGCCCAGGCCCTACTCCGTCAACGTATCGCAGAACAATAAAGGAGCATATATGAGACAGCCGACAAAAGCCATAATTACCGATGCAGGTTTCGCCAGCCGCTACTTGCCAATCACCAAGACGCTACCAAAAGCCATGCTACCAGTCGGAAACAAGCCGATCATGCAATTGGTCGTTGAAGAATGCGTACAGGCCGGCATCAAAGAAATTATCATCGTGGCAACGCCCGAGGGTAAGCCGATTTACGAGGACTATTTTTATAACAGCGTAACGCGTATCCGTAAGCAGCTGATCAGCCAAGACAAGCTTGATCGCTATGATGTCGTGCGCGAGGTGCTCGACCTACCGAAAATCATTATTATCGAGCAAGACCAAAGTCTTCCGTATGGTAACGGATCACCGATTGTTAGCGCCCGTAACTATATTGCGAACGACGAAGCATTTTTGGTACTGTATAGCGATGATGTCGTCTTCGGTAAAAGCGACGCTCAGTCGCTGATTGAGGCATATCAGGAGCACCCCGATGCGACTGCGATCGTCGCAGCACAAGAGGTTGATCCTGCAGTTGTCGACAAATACGGTATATTCCAGCTCAAAGACGGCGATAAACTTGAGTATATCGTCGAAAAACCATCAACGGACTCGGCTCCATCAAGCTTGGCCTCATATGGCCGTTACTTGCTGACACCGAAAATCTTTGACCATCTCGATCCAAATAACATCGGCCTTGATAACGAACTTTGGACTGTCGATGCGATTACCAAACTTGCTGAAGATGGCGACGTCTACGTGGTACCCACGGAAGGTGAGTGGATGACGACCGGTGATCCAAAGAACTATTTCCTCGCCCACCTGAATTATGTACTTCGCAACGAAGACTACGCAGCCGATGTCCGTTCCCTGCTCGACGAGCAAAAATAGTGTAACAAATATCACGCATTGGCGACAAAGCTGTTTACCTAGTACGCCGTGAAGGGTTATAATTCGAAGTGAGGATAACCTCGATTAAACTTAACAAGAGAGGATGACGAATGGATTGGGCACAAGTGCTTGTCATCATCCTGTCGGTATTTCTGGCTCTATTCTTGATTCTGGCCATTGCTCTTACGGCAATGCTTATCAAGGTCACGCGTCAGATTAAATCGGTAACCACGTCAGCAGAACGTGCGGCTCAAAAGGCCGAAACGATTGCAGCAAACGTTTCAGCGGCGACTACCCCGGCAGTCTTAGGTCGCGTCGTTGCGGCATTCGTGAAAAATCTTAAGAAGTAAGGAGGCGTTATGTCAAAAGGAAAATTTGCACTCGGAGCAGTCGTAGGTGCAGTCGCAGGTGTTGTGGCTGGTGTACTGACAGCACCAAAATCAGGTAAAGAAACTCGTGCGGACATCAAGCTAAAAGCTGATGAACTCAAGGGTGAAGCATCAAAGCAGGCCGACAAGGTCAAGCAGCAAGCCGACAAAGCGGTAAAAGACGCTAAGGTCACCGCTGACGACTACAAAGGTCGTGCAACTCGTGCGTACTCTAGCGCGAAAAAAGAATTCACTGACGAATCGAAAAAATAGTCAGCTGATATGCAAAAATGCGCCGTTCTATCGGCGCATTTTTTATACGGTGATATACTAAGCATATGAAGAAAACGGTTAAGCACGCAGCCTCAAAAGTCGCCGACGATCAAGAAAAAGGTGCGCGAAAGACAGTACTCGAAGAGTTATTCCAAGATTTTAACCGTAGTCGCTTCCAGGTGTATAAGATGAATTTCTTTCGGGGAATTTTCTTTGGATTTGGCAGTGTGCTCGGCGGAACGGTCGTGATTGCGATACTCGTGTGGGTATTAGCACTGCTTTCAAATTACATTCCGGCGCTGAGCGACTTTTTCCAGGATGCATCTGACGTACTGCGAAACGTGCGAAAATAATTTTTACTACGCACCCAAGCTGCTTGATTCGGTATACTTATAGTAATGGGTAGTGCAACATCAGGGGCAAGTACAAATACGGCGTTTCAGGCGTCTGATTTCGTACACCTCCATAATCACACACACCACAGCTTGCTCGATGGTCTGACGAAGATTCCTCAGCTCGTCGAGCAGTCCAAACGTATGGGTATGACCGCCGCCGCCGTGACCGATCATGGAACGATGAGTGGTATCCTTGAATTTTATAAGGAAGCAACCGCGAATGACTTCAAGCCCATTTTGGGTATCGAAGCGTACGTCGCCGCCAGGTCTCGGCTTGATCGCGACCCTGCAAAAGATAAGATTCGGTATCACTTGACGATACTGGCCATGAACAATAAAGGCTATCAGAATCTCATGCGCCTCGCGAGTATTGCTGAGCTTGAAGGAAAGTACTACAAGCCACGTATGGATCACGAGATTCTTGAAAAGTATTCTGAAGGCCTCATTATTCTGAGTGGATGCGCCAGTGGTGAAGTATCGTCGGCCTTGCAAGACGAAGATTACGAAAAAGCCAAAGAAATCGCGTCGTGGTATAAGAGTGTTTTCGGCGATCGATACTATCTTGAGCTACAAGATAGTGGTCACCCGGATGCGCCGGGGCACTGGGAAGTGCAGCGTGCCGTCAATGAACAACTACAAAAACTGGCAGCCGAGCTTGATATCCCTCTGACATTAACCTGTGATGGACACTACCTCAGCCATGATCAGCGCGATGCGCATGAAATCTTGCTATGTGTCGGTACAGGCGCCTACTTGAGTGACGAACGGCGTATGAGCCTGAAAGACTTCGAGCTTCACCTCACTGATCCACAAGATATTTTTGCGCGCTGGGGCACCCTGTGTCCTGAGGCAATCGTGAATACCCGTGCCATCGCCGATCGATGTGACGTCAAAATCGAACTTGGTAAAATTTTAATTCCAACCTTTCCCGTGCCAGATGGTGAGTCGGAAAAATCATACCTCGATAAACTCGTGTATCGTGGGTTGGCGATGCGCTATGCCGGAAAGTCCGCTGATGATGTGGCCACGCTGACACCTGACAACATTCGTCCACTTCTTGATGAAACCGTCACCGAGCGGCTCGATATGGAATTTGAAGTACTTGATCGCATGGGGTATAACGGCTACTTCTTGATCGTCCAAGACTTTATTAACTGGGGTAAGGCACAGGGAATTATCTTCGGCCCGGGTCGAGGAAGCGCCGCCGGTAGTATTATTGCCTATGCGCTTAATATCACGGATCTTGATCCGCTCAAATATGATCTGCTGTTCGAACGATTCCTGAACCCGGATCGTATTAGCATGCCGGACATCGATATCGATATTCAGGATACCCGCCGTGATGAAGTGATTCAGTATTGTGCCGACAAATATGGTCAGGAGCGTGTTGCAAATATCGTTACCTTCGGTAAGATGGCCGCCCGTGCCGCCGTACGAGATGTTGCGCGTGTGCTCGAGGTGCCATATGCCGAAGCTGACCGCATGGCTAAATTGATCCCGCCGCCAGTACAGGGCCGCCACATTCCACTCAAGACGTCAGTCGTCGAAGACGCTGACCTAAAAGCCGAATATGAGAACAATCCGACTACAAAGCGCGTCTTCGACTTCGCCATGATTTTAGAAGGCACGAACCGATCGCATGGTGTGCATGCGGCCGGCGTGGTGATTGCTCCGGATGACATCGTCAAGTTCGTGCCGGTTGAAATGGCACAAAAAGGCGTGGTTGCTACCCAGTATCCGATGGGCCCAGTCGAAGAGCTTGGCCTGCTTAAGATGGATTTTCTTGGCCTTAGCAACTTGACTATCATCAAGAACGCGCTTCGAATCATTCGGCGTGTACATGACGTCGATATTGATTTATCGACGCTGCCGCTCGACGATACGAAAACATACGAACTATTTCAGCGCGGTGATACCACCGGAGTATTTCAGTTAGAGTCTGCAGGCATGAAGCGATATTTACGTGCGCTCAAACCGACCGTATTTGAAGACATCATCGCTATGGTCGCACTGTATCGACCGGGCCCGATGCAGTTTATCGACAGCTTCATTAAACGTAAACACGGCGAAGAATCGATTACGTATCTGCATGAAGGTCTTGAGCCCTCGCTTGCCAGTACCTATGGCATTCTGATTTACCAGGAACAGTTCATGCAAATTTCGAAAGACTGGAGTGGATTTACCGGCGGCCAGGCGGACACGCTGCGAAAAGCAGTCGGTAAGAAGAATATCGACTTGATGAAGAAAGTGAAGCCGGAATTCATCGAAGGTGCCATAAAAGTCAGTGGCGCCAGTAAGGAAGTCGCGGAACTATTCTGGGATCAGCTTGAGGAATTTGCGAACTATAGCTTCAATAAGTCGCACGCGGCCTGCTATGGCTTGATCGCGTACTGGACGGCATACCTCAAAGCGCACTACCCAGAAGCATTCATGGCCGCACTCATGACGAGCGATCAGGATGACACTGACCGCCTGGCAATCGAAATGACCGAATGTCGACACATGGGCATCGACGTACTGAGCCCTGACGTCAATGAGTCGTTCGTCGAATTCGCGGTCGTGCCGGGCAAGAAACAAATTCGATTTGGCATGGCTGCCGTAAAAGGTGTTGGCGTCGGTGCCGTCGAAGAAATCTTACGCGTCCGCGCCGAAGGACGATTCGATTCAATCGAAGACTTCGCGAGTCGCGTCGCGTCGAACAAGGTCAATAAGAAATCATGGGAATCACTCGTGAAAGCCGGCGCCTTCGATGCCTTCGGTGACCGTTCGGACTTGCTGTTTAACCTCGAAGATATCCTCGCCTTCGCCTCAAAGCTTCAAAAAGAAAAGCTCTCTGGCCAAGCCGATCTATTTGGTGGACTCGAAGACGATTCAGCCGTTCGTAGTCGCCTTGAACTCAAGTCAGCACCACAGCGCTATACAGAACGTGAACAATTGATGTGGGAACGCGAGTTGATGGGTCTCTATATTTCGGCGCACCCACTCGATAATTACGATGCATTTTTTGAAGAACAGGCGATTGGCCTTCATCATATGTCGCCGACGATTGACGGGCAATCGATTACCATCGGTGGGCTTGTTACGACCATGCGTACCATCGTGACAAAGAGCGGCAAGAAGATGGCGTTCGTCGCAATAGAAGACAAAACCGGCGAAACGGAGATTATCGTATTTCCGAACCTGTTTGAACAGCTTGGGCAGGATTTGGCGCAGGATAAGATCATCAAAGCGACCGGTCGCGTTAGTGCGCGTGATCGTGATGGCAATCTGGGCGACGAAGCCAAGCTGATTGCCGATGAGATTGCCATTATCTCTGACAAAGAGCTGCGTGACTACGAAAGTACAGGTCGCAAAATGAATGCGCCCAAAAATCGGGCTCCATTTCGTAAACGCGTAAGCAAAGATGCCAGTGCAACCCGCACGGTGGCAGCAGTCGCTCAGCCTGTGAAGCCCGTCGAGCCGGTTCAGGAAAAGACGCTCTATCTCAGGGTTGAGAACGCATCGGATACCGACGCGCTATTGGCGCTGAAATCTGCCTGTAGTGCACACCCGGGCAATGCTGAAGTCGTACTAGTGCTCGGCCCAGAAAAGAAAGCACTGCGCATGCCGTTTCGTGTCAGCGCCGATATCGCCCTTACGGAACTTTTGGCGGCGTCAATCGGTGAAGATGCGGTTATTTTGAAGTAGTCAGTGCATAGAGCGCTATGCCGGCCGCTACTGAGACGTTAAACGATTCTTTTTGCCCGACCATCGGTATTTCGACGATATGATCTGCGTGCGCGAGTATGTCCTTGGGCACGCCATGTACTTCTTCGCCAAGTAACAGAACGCACCGCTCGGGCGGTTCAAACGTTGATAGTGGAATGCTCGATTCGTCTTGCTCGAGTGCTATGACTGGTAAACGATTCGCGGTAAGCCATCCGTGAATATTATCGATAACCTCAAAGGGTACTAAGCTTTCAGCGCCGAGCGCAGTTTTATGTATCTGAGCGGTGATTTTAGCGGATTCGTGCGGGAGTCGTCGGTCCTTGCCATACGTCGGGTATGGAGTATACCCACTGAGAATAATCTTTTCGACACCAAAGCCTTCGGCAGTCCGAAACAGCGAGCCGACATTGTGAGTCGAGCGGATATTATGGGCAACTACGGTAATACGAGGCATCTAAGCAAGTATACCACTGTTTTTTACATAAGCATTTTGCTATAGTAAGCCTAATGAACGAAGACAAAATTCAGCAGCAACGACGTCTCCATGATGAAGAGACGACTCGTCAGCGTGCGGCCATCATCGGGCTGAACTATGTTGATACGCGCGAATTCGAAAATGACATGCCCCTGGCGAATGGTATTCTTGAGCCAAAGGAGATGTACGCCAATCATATGGCACCGCTTCGCGCCGGTGACAAAGATACGCCAACACAGATAGCGGTCACCTCGCAGACACCCCAGACTGCCATCAAAGAACTTTCCCGTAGTTACGATAATGACGGCAAACAGGTTCAGTTCTACATCATCAGCAATAGTGGCTTCAAGGCCCTCATGCGGCGCTACGACCCGCCGCGCGAGGTACACTATGATGACATCGAAATAGCTCACGAAGGTGACAGTGATACGATTGGGCGGGTGTCACAGACGCTCGACAGCGTAGGCACCGACGAAGTCTTCAACTTTTTGGTCAGCCAGGCCGATAAACTCGGTGCCAGTGACATCCATATTGAGAACGAACGGAATGATATTCGAATTCGTATGCGCGTCGATGGTGCTCTGCATGCTGTAGCCCGTTTGACTAAAGATAAATACCGCGTTCTGATGGGTGAGTTATCAAGTCGGGCAAACGTTTCACTTGCCGCTGAAGAGTCGCAATCCGGACACATGCAGCAAGATATCACTACTGAGACCGGAACACACTTGCTTAATATTCGCGTCGAAACTGTGCCGACAATGTACGGACAAGATGCCGTGCTTCGACTCTTTAATTTCGATGAGTCATTACTGAAGCTCGATTTACTTGGTATACCCGAAGCGCAGCGCTCACAAATTGACGAGGTTATCTCTCACCCGCGCGGCTTAGTCCTGATGGTTGGTCCGACGGGAAGCGGCAAGTCGACGACGCTCTACAGTATGCTGAATGCACTGAACACCTCTGAACGAAAAATTATTACGCTTGAAGATCCCATCGAATACGGACTTAGCGGTATATCGCAGATTCCGGTCGATACAAGTAAAGGTATGGACTTCGCGAACGGTCTTCGCAGTGTCCTGCGCCTTGACCCGGACGTTGTCATGGTAGGTGAGATTCGTGACGAAGATACCGCACGAACAGCAATTCAAGCGTCGATAACTGGCCACCTTGTTCTTTCCAGTTTCCATGCCAATACGGCCAGTGCCGCGTTTAGTCGTATGGTGGATTTGGTCGGCCAAAACCCGATATTTAGTTCGGCGATACGACTTGTGATCGCTCAGCGACTGGTACGACGGCTGTGGGATGAGAGCAAGCGGGCATACGAGCCAGACGAGGCGACAAAAGCCTACGTGCGTCGTGTACTCGCCAATCTACCAGAGACGTATACAGAGCGACCGAATCTCGACTCATTTATGCTCTACAAGCCGGTGCCGA
>Ga0310810_10002368_pt1 | contig 20281 bp, 20 predicted proteins | sample NCmetagenome_FD_207641 | JGI IMG/M metagenome (GOLD analysis project Ga0310810, IMG submission 207641) | Soil microbial communities from experimental microcosm in Duke University, North Carolina, United States - NC | ecosystem: Engineered > Artificial ecosystem > Soil microcosm > Unclassified ...
GGGCCCGCGACGACGACTGGGCGCGAGGGCCGGCGCACGGTTCACGACGGCCATGCGCGCGCGCCGGCGGTACGTGAAGTGCGGACGCGTCTGGCGACGGCGGATCGCTGGCTGCTGTCGGGCCTCGTGCTTACCGGCAGCGTGATGGTCGCGGTGTTGACGAGCATGCTCACGGTGCGCGGGATGCGCAGTGTGCCGAATCAGACGGCAGCCGCCGTTGTGTCGCCGCGGCCCGAGACGGTGTTCGTGGCTGCCGCGCTGCTCCGGCAGCCAGCGGCGGAGCGTCTCGCGCCGCCTTCGGCGCCGGTCGCCGAGAGCGTCGCAACGCGGACTCCCGCACGGGCGGTCGCCGACGCGCCGCCCAAGGCGGCGCGCCAGGCGACCGCGGCCGGGCGGCCAACGCGCGAGCGCGCCGTACCGGCGCGCCCGCGTCCCACGCCCGCCCTCGCCGCCGATCGCCCGCGCACCGCCGCGCCTAACGCACTGCCGGCGCCCGCCGTTGCCGCTCCCACGTCCGCCACGCCCACGACTGCGATGTCCCAGCCGGCCCCGGCCGCACCGCGAGACTCCGCCGCCTCCAACGCCCAGGTCCTCCAGGCGCTCCGCGAGATTCACGACGAGATCGAAGCCCGCAAGCACCACATCGATTCGCTCACACGCGCGCTGGACTCGCTCAAGAAAGACGACCCCCCACGGTGAGTCGGCCTTGACCCACCTCCCGCGTTCGGGGTAACAGTACGACATGCCCCTTCGCTGCCCCGCCTGAGCGGGATCGTGCGTGGGAATCGGGTGGATCACTTTCTGGTGGAGCAGAGCATGATCGCGTTTGGACGCATGGCGGCGGTGGCCGCCGTGGGAATATGCGTGGCGATTGCGGCGAGCCGCGCCGTGACCGCGCACCGCACGGCGGCACCCGCCGCGCCGGGGGCGGCGCTCGACAGCAACACCTTCATGACCGTGGACGCGGCCGCGAAAAAAGTCACCATCCGGCTCTACGCCGCGTACGGCAGCCAGAACGGCGGCATGAACTTCAACGGCGGGTCGCGCGGCAACCAGACCATCACTGTTCCGTTAGGCTGGTCCGTCCACATGGCCTTCCAGAACAAGGACGCGATCCCGCACTCGGCGATCATCCTGCCCGACCACATGCCGCTACCGCTGCAGCCCGACAACCCGGCGATCGCGCGCGCCTACACCAAGGACGTGACCGCCGGCATACCCACCGACGGAACCGACACCATGGACTTCACCGCCAAACCGGCCGGCAACTATCTGATCGTGTGCGGCGTACCGGGACACGGACCGAGCGGGATGTACATCAAGTTCGTCGTGTCGGCGGACGCGAAGGCGCCGCAGTACGCGCAGTGACGCCTAACGCAACCGGTCACGAAAAACGCCGGGGGCCAACGCCCCCGGCGTTTTCACGTACGCGGCGCCCTCGGCGTCAGAGTTGTCCCGGGCCCGGCATGGCCGTGAAGCCCGCCGGCGGCGCGAACTCCGACGCCGGTACGGACTTCGCCTCGATGCTCGTCGCGACGAAGGTTTCTTCGAGTTTGCCGTTCTTGTATGTCGTCACCTTGAGCGGGAAGAACCCACCCTTGGCGCCGAAGAACTGCTTCACCTTCGACAACATGGTCTCCGCGCCGCCGTGCCCTTCGGAGCCCGGCGCCTGGAACGTCGCGAACGTGCCCATGTCGCTCGCGATGCAGGCGTCGGTCTCGGTCGAATCTTCGGCATCGGACGCGTGAAAGATCTCGCACTTGTGGCCGGCCACGACCTCGCTCTTGCCCGTGTCGGTGATCTTCGATTTGGCCATTTGCTGCTGCGCTTCCGCCTGCGCCCTGTCCATGGGCATGGTCATGTACATCCGCCGCGCGGTCATCACGACCGTCGCCGTGTTCTTATTTTTGTCGAATATGACACTGACCGGACCGCCCTCGCTGTGCAGCATATTCATCTTGGCCATGCCGCCAGGTCCTTCGACGTACTCGATGTCGCTGCCTTGGCCGTCGTCGGCGCCGCGTTGCCCGTGAAAATTGATCACGCCCTGCCATTGGGCGCCTAACGGAGCCGCGGCGACGAGCGCGGCGAGCACGGCAGTCAGCGGCGCTCGCGTGAAACGGTGTGCCATCTGGGGACTCTCCATCGAGGGTGAAGGGCCTGCGTCTCGGCCGTGCGGTTCGGCTGCGATGATGAAACGGATGTATCTCGCGATTGCTCTCACTGCGGTACATTGATCATGCTGCGACTCGGGCGGAAGGTCGAGATCGTCGTCGCCTGTGCCATCGTCCCCTGCGCGCTCGAGGTCCTGCCGGCCTCGACCGTGCTGCGCTGGATGAAGCGAACCCCACGCCGGCGCGGCGACGCCATCGCGCCCGGTCGCATCGCGCACCACGTCGACCGCTTGCTCATGCGAGCGCCCTGGGTGTGGCATTACACGTGTCTGCGTCGCGCGACCGTCATCGCGGTCTTGCTGCGACGCGACGGGCGCGACGCCGATGTCGTGCTCGGCGCGCGCCGTCGTCCCGATGGCGAGCTCGAGGCGCACGCGTGGGTACGGTGCGACGGAGAAGATCCGTTCCTCGAGCACGGCGACGTGCGCAGCTATCGCGCGCTGCGCACGCCGTCAGAACCGGTGTCTCACGACCCGTGACAGTCGCTCACTTCGTGGGTCTCGAGATCGAGCGTGCACGTCAGGCCGCCCACTTGCAGGGTGACATCGGCCGTGCCGTTGAACGTGATCATCGCCCGGCGCGTCACCGTCTTGGTCTGCGTGCGCGTCGCGCGGTCGGCCTCGAAGTGCACGGTCACGTTGTGCACGATCGAACCGCTCACCGGCCAGATGTTCTGTGAGCGGGGCATGTCGAACGTCACGTTGGTGGCGGTGTCGTACGCCAGGTAGTGCCAGTGCCGCGTGACGTTCTGCCCAACGAACATCGTGCTGTCCTGCCTTACGCCCACCCGGTTCCACACGTGCGTCACGGGCGTCCCGGTCCGGTCGACGCCCATGTTCGCTGTGTCGCGGCGATCGACCCAGACGGTGCGGAAGGGAAACCAGCCCTGCGTGTACGAGCCGGTGAGCGTATGGATGTGATTCACCGAATCCGTCGCATCGGTGAAGCCGAACGCGACCGTGTTGCCGTCCCAGAAGCGCTTCATGTTCGTTAGGCTGAGGCCGTGCCACGTGCTCGTGCACGTGAACCAGCCGTCGCCATCGGGACCGCTGCAATCGGTGTTCACGCTGCGATTCACGTCCATCGTGACGCCGGGCGCGCTCACGCCCAACGATCCGCTCACGCCATCCGACTGCTCGTCGGACGTCATCAGGTCGACCGATGTCGCCATGGCGTCGCCCACATCGTTGGCGATGCCGTTCGTGATCGTGGAATCAGCTACGAGCTGATCCGGCGACGTGGTGCCATCGCCGCTGCAGGCCGCGAGCCCGGCAATCATCGCCGCGGCGCCCATGCACAACACACGGTATCTCGGGTGCATACGCTCCTCGTCAGAGAGTGCTTCTGCTCCTGAGACGGCGCTCGAGGCCGCGTGTTAATGCGCGCTTCCTTTTCTTAATGCCGCTCTTACGATTCACTGCACCATGCCGCGATCTCCTTTTGCCAGAACGAAGGTTGTTTGCACGCTCGGTCCCGCGAGTTGTTCGCCCGAGGTGCTGCGCAGCCTGATGGAGGCGGGTCTCAACGTCGCCCGCATCAATTTTTCACACGGCACGTACGACGAACACGCCCAGACCATCGCTACCGTGCGACGGCTCGCGCGCGAGCTCGATCGCCCCGTGGCGATCCTCGGCGATCTGCAGGGTCCGCGCATCCGCGTCGGCGATCTTGCCGCGCCGGTGGAGATCGTGCCCGGCGCGGACATCGTACTCGTACCCGAGGACGAGGCGCGCTCGGGCGAGATCCCCGTCACGTATCATGCGCTGGCCGAGGACGTGAGCGTCGGCGACCGCGTACTCATGGATGACGGGCTCATCGATCTCGTGGTGCTGGACGTGTCGAAGCCGCGCGTTCGGGTGCGGGTGGTGCACGGCGGCCTGCTGCGCAGCCACAAGGGCATCAACCTGCCGGGCGTGGACGTGTCGGCGCCGTCCATCACAGAGAAGGATCGCGCCGACATCGCGTTCGCGATCGAGCAGGGACTCGACTATCTCGCATTGAGCTTCGTTAGGCGGGCGGACGACATCGCAACGCTGCGCACGCTGGTGCCGAAGGACCTGCTCGTCGTGGCCAAGATCGAAAAGGACACGGCGCTCGCCAACATCGAACACATCATCGAAGCGTCGGACGCGGTGATGGTCGCGCGCGGCGACCTGGGGGTGGAGCTTCCATTCGAGGAAGTGCCGTTCGCACAGAAGCGCATCATCGCGCTCGCGAACGCACTCGGGCGCCCGGTGATCACGGCCACGCAGATGCTCGAGTCGATGGTCTCGAATCCCCGCCCAACGCGCGCCGAGGCGAGCGACGTGGCGAACGCGATTCTCGACGGCACGGACGCCGTGATGTTGTCGGCGGAAACGGCGATGGGCGAGTATCCGCAGCTCGCCGTGCACGCGATGACGCGCATCATCCTCGAGATCGAGAGCCGGCCGATTCCGCAGCAGGCGAAGGTGCTCGCGCGCCGCGAGTCGGACGCAGCCGTGTCGACGGAAGACGCGATCGCAGCCGCCACGACCGCCGCCGCGAATTCGCTCGATGCGCCGCTCGTGATGGTGTTCACGAAGAGCGGATTCAGCGCGCGCATCGTGTCCGCGCACCGGCCGGGCGTGCCCATCTTCGCCATCACCGACGTCGAGCGCACGTACCGGCAGCTGGCGCTGGTGTGGGGCGTGCATCCCGAGCTCGTGTCCAAGGCAGCGACGTACGAAGAGATGTTCGAGCGCGGGAGCCGCGCGGTGAAAGAGACGGGTTTCGCGAAAGCCGGCGACCGGATTCTCGTCACCGCGGGCGTGCCGTTCGACGTGCCCGGCACGACGAACCTGCTGCGCGTGGAACACGTGTGAAGCTCACATTTTTAGGCACCGGGACGAGCTTCGGCGTTCCGCAGATCGGGTGCAACTGCGCGGTGTGCCGCTCGCCCGATCCGCGCGACCGTCGCACGCGCACGAGCGCGGTGATCGAAACGGACAGCGGCACGCGTCTCCTCATCGACACGGCGCCCGAGCTGCGCTTGCAGCTCATCGCGAACGACATCGATCGCGTGGACGCGGTGCTGTTCACGCACGAGCACGCGGATCACACGCACGGCATAGACGACCTGCGCGCGGTATCGCTGCGTCGCGGCGCGCCGCTGCCGCTGTACGGCGCGCCGCGCACGCTGCACCAGCTCGCCCAACGGTTCCCCTACATCTTCGACGACCAGGTGCGTCCGCCGCCGGGAACGTCCAAACCGGAAGGACACGCGCACCCGCTGCGCGAGAGCGAGGTCGTGCAGATCGGCGACGCTCACGTGCTGCCGGTCGCCGTGCCGCATGGCGAAGTGTCGGTGTTGGCGTATCGCGTTGGTCCGATCGCGTACGTGACGGATGCGCAGCGGATTCCGCCCGACGCGATGGACGCATTTCGCGGCGTCGAAGTGCTGGTGCTCAATGCGCTCTTGCGCACATCGCATCCGACGCACTTGAGCTTCGCCGAAGCGATCGACGCGGCGCGCGCGATCGGCGCACAGCGCACGTACTTCACGCACCTCACGCATCACAATCGCCACGCGGATCTCGAGGCTGAACTGCCGCAGGGAATCGCGCCGGCGTTCGATGGTCTTACGATCCGGGTTGCCGGTTGATCGCGCCCCTTGCGGGCGCTACGGCGGTCGGTCAGTGTTCCTTCATGCCGCGCTAACCCGCGGTGTGATCGTGTCGTCCTTCGCGCTTGGGGGGCTGGGTGCATCAGTTCGGCAGTGACGTCAGAGTCGAACACGGTCGAGTGACGCTCGTCAACGAGGCTGTGCTCCAAACGGATGCGATGGACGGTTTGGTTCGTGAGGCGGTATTCGGACAGGGACAAACGAAGGACCACGCGCAATGGCTGCTCTGGGAGATCGGGCAGGCGGCTGGTGTTCGTCCCTCGAGCATTCACGATCTCTATCTCGCGCGCGGCCGCGGGAAGACGCATGGCTTCACCGTGCCGGCGATCAATGTGCGCGGCATGGCATACGACACGGCGCGCGCGGTGTTCCGCACGGCGGTGAAGCAGAAGGCCGGCGCGTTCATCGTCGAAATCGCGCGTTCTGAAATCGCGTATACCGACCAACGCCCGCGCGAATATGTGGCGGTGATGCTCGCTGCCGCGCTGCGCGAAGGCTTCCGCGGTCCCCTGTTCGTGCAGGGCGATCACTTTCAGGTGAACGCGAAAAAATTCGCCGTCGACCGCCGCGGCGAAGTCGCAGCCGTGAAGCAGCTCGCGCAGGAAGCCATCGCCGCGGGCTTCTTCAACATCGACGTCGACACATCGACGTTAGTCGACATCTCCCTCGCGACGCTCGACGAGCAGCAGCGGCTCAACTATCACACGGCGGTCGACATCGCGCGCTACGTTCGCGAGATCGAACCCGATGGTGTGACGATTTCGGTGGGCGGCGAGATCGGCGAAGTGGGTGCGCACAACAGCACCGTGCCCGAGCTTCACGCATTCATGGATGGCTTCAATGCCACGCTCAAGGAACGCACGGGCTCGACCACCGAGGGACTCTCGAAGATCAGCGTGCAAACGGGAACGTCGCACGGCGGTGTCGTGCTGCCCGACGGATCGATCGCCGCCGTCAAGTTGGACCTCGCTGCGCTCGAGCAGTTGTCCAAGGTCGCGCGCGAGGACTACCAGTTGGCGGGTGCGGTGCAGCACGGCGCGTCCACACTGCCCGACAACGCGTTCAACAACTTCCCGCGCGTCGAAGCAGCAGAGATCCACCTCGCGACTAACTTTCAGAACATCCTGTACGAGCACATGCCGGATGCGCTGCGTGGTCGGATCTATTCGTGGCTGGACCAGAACGCGAAGGACGAGCGCAAACCCTCTGACTCCGACGAGCAGTTCTACTACAAGACGCGCAAGAAGGCGCTCGGCCCGTTCAAGCGGGATATCTGGGACATGCCGGAGTCGGTGAAGAGCGATCTCGCTACAGCTTACGACAAGACCTTCGGCTTCTTGTTTGAGCAGTTGCGCGTCTCGAACACGGCAGACACGGTCGCGCGCTTCGTGAAGGCCCCGACGATGCACCGTGCGCCCGGGGCGCCGGTTGCCGTACACGCGGCGCCGGACGACGCGGAGGCGGGCGAATAAGCGGCGCCGTCGAAGCGCGGTGGCACATAGCGCTCGAGCGCCTGGCCGAGCGCGCCGCACACGAGCTCAAGAATCCGCTCAATGGACTCGCTCTGAACCTCGAGGTGCTGCGCGCGAGGTTGGCGCGAGGCGTCGAGGCCTCCAGCGTCACCCGATTCGCGGACGCGGCATACTTCGAGCTCGAGGCGTTGTCCGAGCGGCTCGACGCGCTCCTCGCATTGGCGCGCCCGGCTCGAGAGCCGATAGATTTGCACGCAATGATCAAGAAGTTCGCCGCGTTGTACGGCGCTGCGGCCGCCGCGGAGGGCGGGTCGTTATCAGTGTGGGCGGCACCAGACATGCCGCTTGTAACGAGCGCGGACGCCGACGCCGTTCGGCTGGTGCTGGCCGCCGCGGTCGACATGGTGACCCTTCCCGCCGGCGAGGCCGAATGCGGCGTGCGCGCGGGCGATGAAAGCGGCGAGATCGCCGTGACGGTCATACGGAAGGGATCGAGTGGCGACGCGCGACCAGCTGGAGAAAATGAATTGCGGCTTGGCGCAGGCGTGAAGGACGCGGCTCTCGAGGCCGGGATTCGGGTGCTCGATAGGGTGGACGGGGTTACTATCATCTTCCCCCGCGCCGATGGCCGGCGAGAGGAGTCGCAGAGCTAGGACATGGATACGCCCAAGATTCTCATCGCGGACGACGAGCGCAGCATCGCCGCGGGCCTGAGCGCGGTACTCGAGGAGGAGGGCTACTCCGTCGAGGTCGCGCCGGACGGACAGAAAGCGCTCGAGAACCTGCTCGAGGGGACGTTCGGCGTGATCCTGGCCGACCTGAAGATGCCTAAACTCGATGGCCTCGCGCTGCTCTTGGAGATGCAGGCGCGCGAGATCACCAGCGAGTGCATCATCATCACGGGCCAGGCCACCGTCGATTCCGCCGTGCAGGCCATGCGGCAGGGCGCATACGATTACATCGAGAAGCCGCTCACCGCGGAAAAGTTGAATCGTCTCAAGGCGCTCATTCCGAAAGCACTCGAGAAGTTTCAGGTCAAGCAAACCAACCGCGCACTTGCGTCTGAGCTTCAGGCGCTCACGCACTACGGTGAACTGACCGGCCAGTCGGATGCGATGCGGAACGTTTATCAGGTCATCGACGCAGTTGCGCCGTCAACGGCAAGCGTGCTGATTCTCGGCGAGTCGGGAACGGGCAAGGAACTGGTTGCGCGTGCGATTCACACGAAAAGCGAGCGCGTACGGGGGCCATTCCTCGCTCTCAATTGTGCGGCGCTGCCCAAGGACATTCTGGAGAACGAGCTCTTCGGGCACGAGAAGGGCGCCTTTACCGGCTCGACCAACGAAAAGCCGGGCGCGTTCGAGATGGCGCACGAGGGCACGTTGTTTCTGGACGAGGTCGCGGAAATGGCGCCCGACATCCAGGTGAAGCTCTTGCGTGCGCTGGAGTCGCGTCAGGTACGGCGCTTGGGCGGCAAGAAAGAGATCGACGTCGACATTCGCGTGGTGGCCGCCACGAACAGGGACTTGCAAGAGGCGCTCGCCGAAGGCGAATTGCGCGAGGATCTGTACTATCGGCTGGCGGTCGTCGAGCTGTACCTACCTCCCTTGCGGGAGCGTATGGGAGATCTGCGGTTGCTGGCGACGGAGTTTTTGGCGCGGTTCTCCCAGCAGAACGGAAAGAAACTGACGGGATTCGATGATGCGGCCATGGATTGGATTCTGTCGTATCACTGGCCGGGGAACGTCCGCGAATTGAAGAACGCAGTGGAGCGCGCCGTCATCATGTCGCGCGGCGCCAGCATTGGACTGACCGATGTCGTTCCACGCCATCTGCGCAATTCGACCGACGCGCCGGCGGCGGTGTCTCTTCCTGTCGGATCGACATTGGCAGATGCGCGGCGACAACTTACGCTCAAGACGTTCTCACTGACTGGCGGCGACGTGGAACGCACGGCGCACATGCTGGGCACTACCCCGGGCGAGGTTCGTGCCGAACTGGCCGCGCTGGTGAAGCCGGCGGAAGACGACGGCGAGCGCGACGCGGCGGCGCGAAACGTGAAGAGCTACGGATCCGTCAAGGACAAGGACGTGGTCCGACAGAAATCGAAGGGTCGGCGGTGAAGAGACGAGGAGATGAGGACATGAAGCACAACGCGCGCTACGAGGATGAGGAAGAGGACGAGCCGTACGTCGTGATCGAACGCCGCGGAAGCGGCGCCACGTCGTTTCTCGTCGGGATCGCCCTAGGCGCCGGCGTCGCACTGTTGTTCGCTCCGCAGAGCGGCGAGGAGACGCGTCGCCAGCTCAGGCGCCGCGCGCGGCGCGCGGCACACGTCGCGCGCGATGCGGCCGGCGATCTGTCCGACACGATGGTGGACCGCTACGAGCAGGCGAAACGCAGCGTCGAAGACCGGCTCGACTCGGCGCGTGAGGCGCTCGAGATTCGCAAGCACCAGGCGGCGGAAGCCTTTCGCGCCGGCCGCGAGGCCGCGCAACAGGCGCGCCTGGACCTCGAGGCGCGGATTGCGCAATCAAAGGCCAACTACCGCGCCGCCACCAATCAGACACGAGTCGCGCGCCGCTCCACGCTCGCGCCTAACGAAGAAGTGACGGACTCGGCCGACCGGGAGACGGAGTAGGAGCTCCGATCTCCTCTTCCGTCGTTGGGCCGACGCCCGCGGCCCCCGCCATGCCCAACCACCCGCTGTCATTTCCCCGGCGCTTCTGGGCGGCAACGAAGGACTACGCCAAACGAATCTGGGACATCGCCGGCGAAGACAACATCACGTTTCTCGCCGGCGGCATTGCGTTCAACATTCTGTTGGCCGCGGTGCCGTTCGTGCTGCTCCTGCTCTCGGGACTCGGCTATGTCCTGAACCAGAACGAGGCGCAGTCGGCCGCCAACCTGTGGCAGTTCATCGACCAGCTCCTGCCGCCGCATAGTCAGAACGCCGACTCGCCGCTCTACAAACTCATCAACGACGTCATTCGTGCGAGACGGTCCATCGGGCTTTACAGCCTCATTGGATTCGTGTGGTTCTCGACGCGGTTGTTCGGCACGCTTCGTACCGTACTCGCCGAAGTGTTCGACATCGAGCAAGAGCGCAGCATCATTGTCGGCAAGCTCTTCGACATCGAGATCACCGTGCTGAGCACGATCCTGTTCGTGGCATACACGGCGCTGAACGCGTACTTGCGGTTGGCAACCACGCACGGCATCGCGGTGCTGCAGCGCATTGGTCTGCAGAAAGATGTCATGGGCCGGCTCGAGTACGCGATCGGATCGGTGATCGCGTCGGTCTTCATGGTGCTGCTCTTTTTTTCGCTTTACAAATTCCTGCCCAACAGAAAGATCCGATGGCAGTACGCGCTGCTGGCGGCCATCGTGACGAGCGCGCTGTTCGAGCTCGCGAAGGCGTTGTTCACGTCCTACGTTGGGCGGTTCAATCCGGGCAGCTTGTACACCGGCACCGTGACAGCACTCGTCGTGATCGTGTTCTGGGTCTATTATGCGGCGTTGATTTTCATCCTGGGCGGCGAAGTCGGCCGGGTGTACGAGCTGCGCCGCGTGCGGCGTCTCCAGCGCGAGACGCTCGAGGAGTGACCGTCGCGCCCGAGCGGTCGCCCATGTCCTCACACTGAGCATATGTCGATCGATCTTCGCAGCGATACGGTTACGCGTCCCACCGCCGCGATGCGGCAAGCGATTGCCACCGCCGAAATTGGCGACGATGTACTGGACGGTGATCCCACCGTCAAGAAACTCGAGGCGCGCATCGCGACGATGCTCGGGAAAGAGGCCGCGCTCTTTTTCCCGAGCGGCACGATGGCCAACCAGACGGGTGTGTGGCTGCTGTCGCGTCCCGGTACGGAAGTGCTGCTCGGTACCGGCTCACACGTGATGATGTACGAAGCGGCCGGCGCGGCCGCGCTGTGCGGCGCGCAAGTGCGGCCGGTGCAGGGCAACGGTCTCGTGATGGATGCCGAATCCCTGCGTGCGGCGATCAGGCCGTATTCACCGTACACGCTGTCGGCGAGCCTGGTGTGCATCGAGAACACGCACAACGGCGCGGGCGGCGTGATCACGCCCCTGGACGAGATGCGCGCGATTCACGACGTGGCGCGGGAGCATTCGTTAGGCATCCATCTCGATGGCGCGCGGCTGTGGAACGCGCACGTCGCGTCGGGAACGCCGCTCGCCGATTTCGCGGCGTGCGCCGACACGGTGATGGTGTCCTTCTCGAAAGGACTTGGCTGTCCCGTGGGCGCGGCGCTCGCGGGTCCGGCCGCACTCATGCGCGACGGCTGGATGGTGCGCAAGCGGTTCGGCGGCGGCATGCGGCAATCGGGATTTCTCGCGGCCGCCGTGCTCTACGCGCTCGACACGCACATGGACCGTTTGGCCGACGACCACGCGCGCGCGCGCCGTTTCGCGAAGGCGATCGATGGCGTGAAGGGGATGCGCGTCGTGATGCCCGACACGAACATCGTGATGATCGATTTGCCGCCTGGGTGTGAGGCGAGCGCCGTGGAGCAGCGCGCCGCGACCCAGGGCGTGTTGATCTCCGCGTGGACGCGCACGCGGGTGCGTGCGGTGTTCCATATGGACGTGGACGACGCCGGTACGGAGAAAGCGGCGCGGGTGGTGTGCGGCGAGTGACGTTGTGACGCCCTGTAGGGAACGGTATATTTCGCACGTCCCAGGTCCCGAAGGGCGTCAGCCCACCAACTCCGTCAGGACCGAAAGGTAGCAGCGGTACGTGGTGTCGAGCGCAGCTTCGTCAGGCCTGGGGCACTGGGGGAAGCAGTGAATCTGGGGAAGCGCGACCTGGCGGTCGCTTGGGGAATCGCTCCGCTTTGGGAAACGCGACCTGACCTCGCTCAGGGAGCTGGTATTTCCGAGACGATTCCCCATTCCCCAAGCGACCGCTAGGTCGCGCTTCCCCCAGCGCAGCAATTCCCTCTGCCTATGTATCTCTCACTCGCGCGTAAATACCGTCCCCGCACGTTCGCCGACGTTGCGGTGCAGACGCACGTGTCGAACACGCTGCGCGGCGCCATCGCGCGCGGGCGCGTCGCGCATGGATATCTGCTGTGCGGTCCGCGCGGTGTGGGAAAAACCACGTTGGCGCGCGTGCTCGCGATGGCGCTCAACTGCGAGAACCGCACGCCCGAGGGCGAACCCTGCGGGCAATGCGCATCGTGCACGCGCATCTGGGGTGGGTCGGCGAGTCTCGATGTGATCGAGATCGACGCGGCGTCGAATCGCGGGGTGGACGATGCCCGCGAGCTGCGCGAGCGCGCGATGTACGCGCCATCGGGCGACGAGCGCTACAAGGTGTACATCGTCGACGAAGCGCACATGCTGACGCGCGAGGCGTGGAACGCGCTGCTCAAGATTCTCGAGGAGCCGCCACCGCGCGTGGTGTTCGTGTTCGCCACCACCGAGCCGCAGAAAATCACGCAGACGGCCGCGCCGGTGATGAGCCGGCTGCAGCGATTCGACTTCAAGCGCATCGGAAGCGCGGACGTGCGCGCGCGGTTGGCCACCGTGCTCGCGGCCGAGCACATCGAGGCGGAGCCCGACGCGCTGATGCTCCTGGCACGGGCGGCGGACGGCTCGATGCGCGACGCGCTCAGCCTGGCCGACCAGTCGCTTTCGTTAGGCGACGGCACGCTCACGGCGCAGCGTGTGCGTGATGCGTTAGGCCTGGTGCCCGAGGACGCGGTGCTCGCCGTGCTCGACCTCGTGGCCGAGCGCCGAGCAGCCGACGTGTTCCCGGCGATCGCGCGCCTGGCCGATGCGGGTGCGGATCTGGGTCTCTTCCTCGGTGCATTCGGTGAAGCGCTGCGCGCGGCGCTCGCCATCTCGTTAGGCGGCGACGGCGGCGATCTGTCCGAGACGCTGCGCGAGGGACTCACCGCCCGCGCGTCGCGGTTCACACCGGGCGATCTCGTGCGTATGCTCACCGCCATCACCGACCTCGAGCCCAAGTTCCGCCGGAGCGGACAGCAGCAGATCCTGCTCGAAACGCTGCTGGTGCGGTTCGCGTTGCTCGACCGCACGGTGGCAATCGAAGATCTGCTGCGGGAGATGGGCCCCGGCGGAGCATCGGGCGGCGACGGCAGCCCCGCGCCGCGTCCACCGGCCGGCCCGCGGACGGCTCCGTTAGGCGACGCGCCTCCGCCGCGCGACCGGGGCGGCGCCACGGCTCCGGCCGCCGACACGCGCCGCCCCGGCGCGCCCGAAGCAACCGCGGACCCGAGACCCCCGGCCGTGATCGCCGATGCCGCGCCCGCGCACCGCGAGGCCGTAGCGCCCGCTGCTCAGCCGCCCGCGCCCCGCGACCGCGTATCGCTCGACGCGCTCATGGCCCAGTGGGACGACATTGCATCGCGTCTTCGTGCCGAAGGCCGCATGGCATTGGCCGGGGCCGTCGAGCACGCGCGCCCGACGTCCGTGTCGAGCGCCGGCGAGATCGTGTTGGAGCTCGAGTCCACCGGCGAACTGTTTCAACAGCCGCTCGCCGCAAACGCGTCCGACGTATTGGCGGTGATCGGCACCATGCTCTCGGGCGCGACACGGCTCACGGTTCGCATCGCCGATCGCGCGTCCGGCGAAGCGCCCGGCTCGCGCCGCTTCACCGAGGAAAGCGTGCGCCGAGAACGGTTGTCTATGTTGAGGAAAAAGGACCCGACGCTCGACGCGGCGGTCGAGACACTGGACCTGGAGTTGATGGAATAGCCGGCATGGGTAACTCAGGCGTCCTCTCCCCTTGACTTCCTAGGGAAGCTCCCGCATTATGCTCCTACCTAGGGTTTCTATGGGAATGGACGCATGCCCGATGCCAACGTCGAAGTCCTCCGCGGCACGCTCGACCTCCTGATCCTCAAGGCGGTGAGTTGGGGGCCGACCCACGGCTACGGTGTCGCCCGATGGATCGAGCAGGCAACCGATGACGTCCTCCGCATCGAAGAGGGTTCGCTCTATCCCGCTCTGCACCGGCTCCAGTCGCGCGGATGGATCGACGCCGAGTGGGGGATCTCCGACAACAATCGCCGCGCACGGTTCTATACGCTGACCGCGAAGGGCCGCGCTCAGCTACGCGTGGAAGCTGCGACATGGACGCGCTTCGCCTATGCGGTGTTCGCCGCCCTCGAAGCGCCGCCGCGTCCGGCGTGACCATGAGATATCCGGCATGACGACGCGCACATGAACCCCGGTTCGAATCCGCGCCGTCCGCCCGCCTGGCGCCGGTATCTCAATTTTTGGGGCGCCGACATCGTCGCCGACGTCGACGACGAATTGCGATTCCATCTCGAGATGCGCGCGGCCGATTATGCGGCGCGCGGCCTGTCGCCCGAAGGAGCCCGATCCCTCGCCGAGCAGCGATTCGGCAACATCCAGAACGCACGTGAGGCGTGCGCCCAGATCGACCGGCAACAGGCGCGCGCGGAGGGTCGTGCACACATGCTCGTCGCCCTGCAGCAGGACACCGCCTACGCGCTGCGCGTGCTGCGCCGCCAGTGGCTTCCCGCGTTGGCCGCTGCGCTCTGCATGGCGGTGGGGGTGAGTGCGACGACCGCGATGTTCAGCGTCGCCGATACGCTCCTCCTCCGCCCGCTTCCCTATCCGAACGGCGATCGCCTCGTGGCGGTCAGCACAACCCACGTGGGCGCGTCGTCCTCAATCGGTGTCAGCTCCTATCTCGACTACCGAGACTGGCGCGCGTCGCAGCATTCGTTCGACGACATGGGTGTGTTAGGCCAGACGAATTTCATCATGCTGCACGGTGAGCCGCGGCGCATCGCCGCCTCGTTAGTCAGCGCCACGTTTTTCCCCACCTTCGGTATCGCCGCTGAGCTCGGCCGCGTGTTCTCCGATGCGGATGATCGCCCCGGCGCCGCTCCGGTCATGGTCGTGTCGGACGCGTTCGCTCGCCAGGAGTTCGGCGAACCGGCGCGCGCGCTCGGTCAGAGCATCCTGGTCAACGGCGTCGCGCGCACAATCATCGGAGTCATCCCCGATCGGTGGCGATATCCGTCGCGCGGCGAAACCTGGCTTCCCATCGAGACCGGCGGGTACAGCGGATTCAGCAACGGCGTCGACAATCCATCGTCACGCGGGAATCGCAATCTCCAGGTGTTCGGCACGCTGCGCCGCGGCGTGTCGCTCGATCGCGCGCGGCGAGACCTGGCAGCTGTCGCGGCGCAACTGCAGCGCGACTGGCCCGGTTCCAACGCGCAGATGACGACGGCGGTAACGCCGATGCGGGATCAGTACGTAGGTGATATTCGCGGCAGTCTCGTTGCGGTGATCGGCGCGACCGTCCTCGTCCTCCTCATCTCGTGCTTCAACGTCGCTGCTCTGCAACTCGCGCGTGCCTCGGCGCGGACGCGCGAGATCGCCGTTCGCACAGCCATCGGCGCGAGCCGCGGACGCATCGTGCGCCAGCTGCTCACAGAGAGCGTCGTGTTGTCGGTCGGGGGCGGTGCGCTCGGGACGCTGCTCGCCGTTTGGGCGCGCGAGCTCATTCGTCGCGCCGTCGCGCCTAACACGCCGGCGTGGATGACGTTCGACATCGACGGGCGCGTGTTGCTCTTCGCGTTTTCAGTCTCCATGCTGGCCGGCATCGCGTTCGGCATCGCGCCGGCGATACGCCTGGCCGACGTTCGCGCAGGCACGGCGCTTCGGAACGCCACGATCGGCAGCGCGCGCTCCAGGTTGCAGCGCGCGTTCGTGATCGCCGAGGTGGCGATCTCGATCATGCTCGTGGTGAGCGCATCGCTCGCGCTCGAGAGCGTGTGGCGCATCAAGCGCATCCCGTTAGGCATCGACCCGAATGGCGTCGTCACCTTCGAGGTCACGATGCAGAGTGCGCGCTATGACCAACCGGCGGCCCGCGCGCGACTCGTTACCCAGATCGAGCAGCAATTGCACGCAATGCCCGGTGTGATCGACGTGGGCGCCGCCGACCGCATGCCGATCAATGGATGTTGCTCGCAATTTCCGATGGTCATACGTGGACAGGCGGTGAGCAAAGGGCATGAGCCGTTCGTGACCGGTACCATCGCGACACCGGGCTACTTCGCGACGCTGGACGTTCATCTCCTGTCCGGGCGTACCTTCACCGAGAACGATGACGCGAATGGGCAGAAAGTGATGGTGATCAATCAGACGTTCGCCAACAAATACTGGCCCAATGGCGGCGCGCTCGGCCATCAAGTGAACACCGGCGCCGGCGATGCAACCATCGTTGGGGTCGTAGAGGACGTGAAGCAGGCTACCATCTTTGGCGCTCCGGAACCGCAATTTTTCCGCCCGTACGCGCAAGATCCGTGGACGCGCGCCGTCTTTGCCGTTCGCGCGCGCGGCGATCTCGCGCAAGTCGCGACGGCCGCACGTCACGTCGTGCGATCGGTCGACCCGACGATGCCGATCTTTGGCGTAGAGACGCTGGGGGCCGTCTTCGACGAAGCGACCCTCACCACACGATCACTCAGCCGCCTGTTGATGGCGTTCGCCGGTATTGCGCTACTGCTGGCTGCGACCGGGCTCTACGGCTTGATCTCATTCCTCGTCCAGCGGCGCACGCGCGAGTTAGGCCTGCGTGTCGCGCTGGGCGCCGAACCATCACGGGTTGCACGGATGGTCATCCTCCAGGCATGTGCACTCGCCGCGATTGGTGTGGTCGTGGGTATCGGCGGCGCTATGGTCGCTGCGAAGTGGCTCGCCGCGACGCTCTACGGCGTGACGGCCCATGAGTGGTCGGTCTATGCGGGTGCCGTGTTGATGCTCGGCGCTGCCTCGGTTGCGGCGAGCTGCGGACCGGCGCGGCGCGCGAGTCGCTCCGACCCGATGGACGCGTTGCGCGCGGAGTAGAGCAGTCCCTACCGCGTACTCCCGGTCCAGCGGATGCTCTGGCGCTCCTGATTTGACATGCCCGCCTGGACGCGTCCCTTTACCCAAGTAGCGAAGTGCGCGTACTTTTCCGACCATGGCTGATTTCATGAACATGCTGCGACAGGCGCAGCAGGTGCAGGGCCGTCTCCAGGAGCTCCAGCAGGAGCTCGAGAACAAGACGGTCAGCGCATCGAGCGGCGGCGGGATGGTCACCGTCACCGCCGATGGGAAGGGACAGGTGCGTGCGGTGAAGATCGACCCGACCGTCGTCAACCCGAACGACGTCGAGATGCTCGAGGACCTCGTGCTCTCGGCTGTCACGGAGGCGCAGAAGAAGGCAGCGGAGTTGGCCCAGGAAGAGATGAAGCGTCTGACCGGAGGCCTGTCGCTGCCGTTCAAGCTGCCGTTCTGAAATGTCGGTGATCGACGATTTGGCCGCGGAGCTGTCCAAGCTCCCCGGCATCGGGCGCAAAACCGCCCTGCGTCTCACATACCATTTGCTCAAGCAGAACCCCGAGCAAAGCCGGCGCCTCGCCGGTGCGCTCGAGGCGCTCGTGGCACGCGTCCGACGCTGCTCCGTGTGCAACAACCTCACGGAGCAGGATCCCTGCGCGCTCTGCACTGATCCCCGGCGTGACCAAGCCATCCTCTGCGTGGTCGAAGACGCGTCGGACATCGGCGCCATCGAGCGAGCAGGCGAGTTCCGGGGACTCTATCACGTGCTCGGCGGCAGGCTGTCGCCGCTGGACGGGGTGGGCCCCGAGGACCTCGCGGTGCAGTCGTTGGTGGACCGTCTGTCGGCGGGGTCGGTTCGAGAGGTCATCCTGGCCACCAACCCGAGCATGGAAGGCGAAGCAACGGCGCTGTACGTGCAGCGGCAGGTGACGGAGTATGTGCCCAGGGTGTCGCGCATCGCACGCGGCATTCCGGTAGGCGGAGATCTCGAATACGCGGACGGGGTGACGATCGCACAGGCGATCAGCGCCCGGCGGGAGATGTGATGCGTCGATCGAGCGTGGTGGCGGCGTCGCTTGGGTTTGCCGGTGGCCTGGCACTGGGTCTAATCGTCTGGAGTCAGCAGACTGAACGCTCCCAGCGCGATCTCTTCAGTATTCAGCCGTGGCGTCGATTGGCGGCGCTCGGCTACCTGCGCGGACAACGAAGTCCACAGAATGTGCGTTTGCTGCGCGACTATGTCGTGTGGGAACGCCACCCCAGGCTGCGCCGGCGCGGGGAGCGGATACTGCGACGCATGGAAAAGTCTCTCGTTTAGCCGGAGCACTCATGCCCGTCGGTGCCGCGAGTTGGTCGTTCACCGAAGATGATTACGGCGCGATCCTGCGATCGCTCCAGCAATTTCTCTATGACAGCAACGCGCGGTCCGCGCTGCTGGTCGACCGGTCGGGCCAGCTCGTGGCGACGGTGGGCGAGCCGCCGCAGTTCGACCCGACCGCGTTCGCCACATTGACGGCCGCGGATTTCAGCGCCAACGATCAGCTGGCGCGCCTCATTGGCGAGACCGAATTCAACTCGTTGTTTCATCAAGGCGAGCAGGAGTCCATGTATCTCGTGGACATCGCCCGCCGCGTGATTCTCGTCATTCTGTTCGACAACCGCACCACACTCGGTCTCGTGCGCCTCAAGGTGAAGCACGCCGTCGAGGAGCTCACGCGATTATTCGCCGAGATGTTCCAACGCGGACGCGAGCAGGCGAATCCGCCTAACATCCTCGCCGGCGCCGAGGATGAAATCGACCGGCTGTTTCAATAGACGGGAGCGCGCAGCCGATGTCGATGATCAACTACGCCTCACGCGAGATCAACTGCAAAATCGTGTATTACGGTCCCGGGTTGGGCGGCAAGACCACCAACCTCGAGCACGTGTACGGCCGCGTGCAACCGAACACGCGCGGCAAGCTCATCTCGCTCGCCACGGAAACGGAGCGGACGCTGTTCTTCGATTTCCTGCCGGTGGATTTGGGCACGATTCGTGGCTTCAAGACCCGGTTTCATCTGTACACGGTGCCCGGACAGGTCTACTACAATGCGAGTCGCAAGCTCATCTTGAAGGGAGTCGACGGGATCGTGTACGTCGCCGATTCGCAGCTGGAGCGGATGGAGGCGAATCTGGAGGCGATGCAGAACCTGTACGACAACATGCAGGAGTACGGGTACGATTTGACCACGATGCCCTTCGTGGTGCAGTACAACAAGCGCGACCTGCCCAACGCGGCACAGGTGTCCGAGCTGCAGGGCGCGTTGAACCCGGGGTGGGAGGTGAGGGAACCACCCAAGCAGCGGGTGACTCCCGACCCGTACCACGCCGGCGAGAACCTCATCGAGCAGATCCCGAGCGGCGAATGGGTGGAGCGCGCTCCATATTTCGAGGCAGTGGCGGTCACGGGAGAGGGGGTGTTCGACACCCTCAAGGCCGTGAGCAAGCTGGTGCTCAAGACGCTCGCCTAACTGCGAGCGGCGGGCGCCGCGCGCCGGGAGAGACGCGGTGAATCTGCCTAACGCGCTCACCCTGAGCCGCATCGTCGCCACGCCGCTGATCTTCCTGCTGCCGTTCGCGGACAGCTGGGAGCTCAAGCTGGCCGGCTTCGTGATCTACCTGATCGCGGCCATCAGCGACTACTGGGACGGCCAGCTCGCCCGCACGCGCAACCTGGTCACCGATCTCGGAAAACTGCTCGACCCGCTCGCCGACAAAGCGCTGCTGCTCGGGACACTCGTGCCGATCTACCTCTTGCAGTCGGGACACGGCACCGTGCTGTCCATGCGCTTCGTCACACCGTGGGGCGACGCCGGCTTGCCGCTCTGGGTGCTCGTCGTCGTGTTAGGCAGAGAGCTGTTCATGACCGTCTTCCGCCAGGCGGCGGCGCGACGCGGCACCGTGATCGCCGCCATCGGGCCCGCCAAATGGAAGACGGGCTTCCAGTCGGTATGGGTCGGGTCCGCCTATTTCTGGTTCGCCGCCAAAGCCGCCGCGTTTCACTGGCAGTGGGATAGCGAGTGGTGGCGCGCGTTCGCGAACTTCAACGGCGTCGTCGGCGTTGTCACGATGACGGTCGCCGTCGGGCTCAC
>Ga0310810_10002369_pt1 | contig 20265 bp, 19 predicted proteins | sample NCmetagenome_FD_207641 | JGI IMG/M metagenome (GOLD analysis project Ga0310810, IMG submission 207641) | Soil microbial communities from experimental microcosm in Duke University, North Carolina, United States - NC | ecosystem: Engineered > Artificial ecosystem > Soil microcosm > Unclassified ...
TCCGCCGGAGCTCGCTCACGATCACGTGGCGCCGAGCCACCCGGTTCAGCTCGCGCAGCACGGCGGGCACCTCCTCGTCGGCGAAATGATGCAGCAGCTGCGAGCAGGTGACGACGTCGACGCTCGCATCGCCGAACGGAAGCCGGCGCACGTCGGCGCAGGCGCTGCCGGCGAGGAGCGGCCGCGCGGCGGCGGCGAGCGACGCCGCCGCGTCGACGCCGAACGCGTCGAGCGAGACGCCCGCGCGCGTCGCCAGCTCGCGCGCGGCCACCGGGATGTCGGCGAGCCCGGTGCCCACGTCGAGCAGCGTGCACCGCGGCGCCAGGCCGGGGAGCAGCCCGCCAAGCACCGCGAGCACCGCCCGCCGCCCGCCGAACACCACGTTCGACCGCCGCACGTCGCGCAACGAGCGCTCGCGCAGTGCGGGCGAGATCGTGGGATCGTCCAGGATCTCGCGGTCGCGGCGACGGGGGGGCATGGGATTGGTGACTTGGTGACTGAGTGACTTGGTGACTTGGTCGGTGACTTGGTGACTCGGAACGGCACCGGCCACCGACGCCCAACCAAGTCACGCCGTGGAGACTCCAGGCTGGGTGGGCGCCGGGTCGAGGTCGGGAGCATCGAGCCTGAAGCCAGAGCCTTCCCCCGGGATGCACGCCGGCGCTCGTTCGCCACGCAACCACGGTGACTTGGTTCAACTGCCGTGTCGAAGTCACCGACCAAGTCACCAAGTCACCAAGTCACCAAGTCACCAAGTCACCGGTTCATCGCTCCAACTGCGCATACCCTCCCCGATAGTACAGCAACGGCCTCGCGCTCCGCGCCGTGGCGCTCTCCACCTCGCCCACGAACATCGTGTGGTCGCCGGTCTCGTGAGCGGCGACGATGCGGCACTCGAGGTGGGCGAGCGCGTCGTCGAGGAGGATCACGCCGCTCTCGCCGCGCCGGTAGCCGATGCCGTCGAAGCGGCGCGTCGAGTTGGCCTCGGCGAAGCGGCGCGAGAGCGCTTCCTGCTCGGCGGCGAGGATGCTCACGCCGTAGTGCGTGCTGCCCGCCAGCGCGCCGTGCAGCGACGCCGCGTGGTCGACGCACACCTGCACGAGCGGCGGGTGCAGGCTCGCCGAGCAGAACGCGCTCACCGTCATCCCGAGGTCGCGGCCGTCGGCGTCGCGCGTCGTGACGACGGTGATGCCGGAGGCGAACCGCCCGAGGACGCTGCGAAAGGAATCGGGATCGATGGTCATGCGCGGGGCAGGGGAGAGCCGCTCGACGGGCGAAAGAGATTGAGCAGATACGTGGGACGCAACACCTCGCGCGCGGGAACGAAGTCCCCCGTGACGCCGACGAGGAGATCGGCCATGTCCTTCCTCGCCTCGAGGGTGCGCGCGAAGTAGTTCATCGCCGGCGCCCAACCCACCGCCGCCCCGATCAGTCGCTCCACGATCCACTTGCCCGCGAACTCCGCGCGGCGCGCGCGGTGATATCCGGCCAGTGCACGATCCGCCTCGCGCGACGACGCCGCGCCGAGCGCCGCGAGCGCGAACGGCGCGAGCAGCTCGCCGCCGCGCAGGCCGGCGTAGATCCCCTCGCCGGTGAATGGGTCGAAGAAGTCGGCCGCGTCGCCGACGAGCGCCGCGCCGGGCGCCCACGCGCGGCGCGCATGCGACGCGAACGGGCCCGTGACCTGCACGCTCGACGCGAGCCGCGCGCCGCGCATCCTCGGCGCGAGGTGCGGCCGCGCGCGGAGCCACGTCATGAAGTAGCCCGCGCGGTCGGCGCTCACCGCGCGCGCGTCGCGCGGCGACACGACCATCGACGCGTTCACGAGGCCGCCGTCGACGCTGGCGATGCCGACGTAGCCGGCGTCGCGCTCGACGTGCAGCTCGCCCCACTCGCGCATGTCGCCCACGTTCTCGAGATGCGCGACGAGCGCCAGCCGGCGCGGCCACCGTGCGGCGTGCGCGAGCCCCAGCCGGCGCGCCACGAGCGAGCGCAGGCCGTCGGCGCCGATCACGAGCCGCGCGCGGACGACGTGCGTCCCGCCGTCGGGAGCGAGCGTGCGCACGCCGCACGCGCGTCCGTCCGCGTCACGCTCCACGTCGGCGACGCGAACGCCCTCGCGCACCTCGGCGCCCGCCTCGCGCGCACGGTCGAGGAGGATCGGGTCGAGCACCGTGCGGCGCACCGCGAGCCCGCGATCGCGGAACGCGCGGAAGCCGTGGCCGGCGACGAAATCGCCGCGGAGCGTCGCCCCGTTGGGGGCGCGCACGACCATCCCCGTGAGATGCGCCGCGCCGGCGCGGTCGATGGCGTCGAGCGCGCCCATCGCGCTCAGGATGCGCGACGCCTGCGGGCTGAGATACTCCGCGCACGGCTTCACGCGCGGGAAGCGGGCACGGTCGAGCACGAGCACGCGCACCCCCGCCGTCGCGAGAGCGAATGCGGTCGATGCGCCGGCGGGACCGCCCCCCACGACGACGACGTCGAGATCGCTGGAGCGTGCCGTCATGCGGAGCGCGTCACGTGTACCACGGCGGCGATCGCGGCGCCGGCCACCGTCGCGATCAGGTTGACGAGGTCGTTGTCCATCGCGGCGAGCCCGCCCGCGTGACGCGTCGCCGTGCCGCAGCCGTGCACGGTTCGCTCCGTGCTGGTCTGGCATGTGTCGCACCACCGGCGGTCCTGGAGCGTCGCCCCGACCACCGAATCGGCGATCGCACCGAGGAAGCCGCCGAGCACCACCGCGAGGACGGGCGTCGAGATCGCGACGGCGCGGGCGAAGCAGGCGACGAACGCGGCGCCCGCGACCATGGCGAGCATCCCCGTCACGTTCACTCCTCCCGAGGTGCCGGGCGCGACGGGACGCCAGGTCACGATCGACCTCGGCGGCTTCGTCGCCAGGCTGCCGATCTCCGTCGCCCAGGTGTCCGCGGCCGACGCGGCGAGCGCGCCGAGCGCGGCGGCGGCCAACGTCTCGCCGAGAAGGGGAGCGCCGAGGTCGGCGGCCATTCCGGCGGCGAGTGCAGCGATCGCGTATACGCCGCCGTTGGCGACGACCTGGATCGCGTCGCGCGCGCCGCCCTTGGCGACCACGGCGCCCGTGCGCTCCGCCTTCTCCGCCGCGCGCAGCCGCGACAGCGCGATCGACGCGCCGAAATAGGCGATGAGCAGCGCGCCCCACCCCCAGCCCGCCGCGACGGCCACTGCGCCGACGAGGAGCGCCGCGGCCGTGCCGCCGTCGCTGAGCGCGTGCGCGCGCCGCGCGGCGAGCGCGACCGTGGAAGCGACGAGCAATCCCGCGAGCGCGCGCCCGAGCACTAGCGCGCGTGCACGCCGACGGCGGGCGTTCGGCGCATGCGCGCACGGTGCGCGCGAGGCGCACGGCGAAGCTCGGTGACGAATCGCGACATGGCCGGTCATCCTCGGGCGCGAGAGGCGGCGAATGTGAGCCGCGCCGTCGATCGCGGCAACCACGGCGCAGGTGGTGAAGCCATTGAGCGCCACCGATGTTCCCGCTAGCTTCGCACCGCGCACGTGCCGCGCGTGAAGCCTTCCGCTGTCGCCCTCCCGCAGTCGCAGATGCTCGCCACCGTCGACGCCCTTCTCCCGCTCAGTCTCCTCGAAGCCGTCCGTGACGTCGATACCCCGGAGGGCGTGGCCGAAACGGAGTTCGTCGACGAGCTGCGCAACAAGCGGTTCGGGCTGAGCGAAACCGTCTACACGCAGATCAAGCGGTACACCGAGGCGGTGCGCCGCAACCAGCGCACGGCGCAGGAGGAGGCCGTCGCGCTCGCTCGGCTGATCGGGCGCCGGCCCGACGCCGAAGCCGTGTTGCGCGCCGCCGGCCGCTTCCTCGCGCGCGAGGCGTACATGACCGTGTCGCCGGTGACCCGCGGAATGATGCGCTTCATGCCGTCGATCCTCTCCCGGCCGATGGCGCTCCGCCAGGTGCGCCGGATCGCGCGCCGCTACCTCAACGGCAACGTCCGCCGCGTCGGCACGTCGATCGTCCTCGAGGTCCCGCGGTCGATCACCGTCGGCGTCGCCGCCGGCAACGCGGGCTGCGCCTTCTACGAGGCGACCCTCCGCGAGCTCCTCCGCCTCCTCGTCGGCCAGACCGGCAACGTCGACCACACGCGCTGCGAGGGACGGGGAGAGGGAGGATGCGAGTGGCGGGCGGATTGGGCGTGAACGGCGGGGACTGGTTGACTGGCTGACTGGCTGACTGGGTGACTTGGTGACTTGGATCGTTGGTGACTTGGTCGGTGACTTCGACTGAGCAGTTGAACCAAGTCACCGTGGTTGAGCACCGGAGCAGACGTGTGCGTGCATCGAGGCGGAAGTTCTTGGCTCGAGCCTCCCTGCTCCCGACCTCGACCCGCCGCCCAACCAGCCTGGAGTCTCCACGGCGTGACTTGGTTTGGTCTCCGTGGCCGGTGCCGTTCCGAGTCACCAAGTCACCGACCAAGTCACCAAGTCACCAAGTCACCAAGTCACCAAGTCACCAAGTCACCAACTTCGCCGCCCCCGTGCTCACCCCCACTTCCCTCACACACCTGCAGCGCTTCCTCGCGGAGGCACGGCTCGACGGCTGGCTCCTCTACGATTTTCAGGGGAACAATCCGATCGCGGCCAGCGTGATCGGGCTCGAGGGAATGGTCACGCGGCGGGTGTTCGTGCTCGTGCCGCGCGAGGGAATGCCGCGCGCGCTCGGCCACGCCATCGAGCAGGGGCCCTGGCGCAACTGGCCGGCCGAGTGGCCGCGGGCGACGTACAGCGCGTGGCGTGAGCTCGAGGCGGGGGTCGCTGAGCTCGTCCGCGGCAAGCGCATCGCCATGGAATACTCGGCTGGGGACGCGGTGCCCTACCTCGATCGCGTCCCGGCGGGAGTGCTCGAGCTCGTGCGCGCCGCCGGCGCACTGGAGATCGTGTCCTCCGGCGAGCTCGTGACCCGGTTCCACGCCGTGTGGAGCGACGCGCAGCTCGCGTCGCACCGTCGTTCGGCCGAGAGCATCGCGACGATCGCGCACGACGCGTTCGCGCTCGCGGGAGCGCGCGCGCGCACGAGCCGCGCCGCCACGGAGCACGAGCTCGTGGAGTGGATCCTCGAGCGGTTCGCGCGCGCCGGGCTCTCGACCGACCACGGACCGAGCGTCTGCGCCGGCGCCAACTCGGCGAACCCGCACTACGAGCCCTCCGCCGAGCGCCCGCGCGAGATCCGCGACGGCGACGTGCTGCTGATCGACCTCTGGGCGACGGAGCCCGAGGGCGTCTACGCCGACCAGACCTGGATGGCGACGATCGGACGGCCGTCGCCGCGCGCCGTCGAGGTGTGGACCGCGGTGCGCGACGCGCGCGACGCGGCGATCCGGCTCGTGCAGAGGGCCGCGCGCGAGCGGCGTCCGCTGCGCGGCGCCGACGTCGACGACGCGGCGCGCCGCGTGATCGCCGAACGCGGCTTCGGCGACCGGTTCATCCACCGCACCGGCCACTCGATCGACCCGCGCTCCCTCCACGGCTCGGGCCCGCACCTCGACAACCTCGAGACCCGCGAGGAGCGCGTGCTCCTGCCCGGCGTCGGCTTCTCGATCGAGCCGGGGATCTACCTGCCGGGAGAGTTCGGGATGCGGAGCGAAGTGAACGTGTTCCTCGGCGAGGGCGACGCGGTGGTGACGCCGGGAACGGTTCAGTCGGAGCTGGTGGTGCTGTGAACTGCCAACGGCGAGTACCGACGACTCGGTAGGGCGGTTGGCGGTCCTCAGGCCCACCCCTTGCCTTTCCGCTCCTGCGTGATCCTCCGTCCCACACTCTCGATCCGCCGCGGCGCCGCGCTCGGCCTCGTCGTCGTGCTCGCCGCCTGTCGCGGCTCCGACTCCCCTCCGCCGACGGCGAACGCCCAGACGACCGATCCGCCGGCCGGCTATCCCGCCGGGCTCCGGCCACCCGCCGAGGTCGTCATCGCCCGGCCGAGCGCACCCTATCGGGCCGATTCCGTTCCCGGCGCCGGTACCCTGACGGGGACCATCGTCACCTCCGCTCCGATCGCCCCGCGCCCGCCGGCGGCGACGGGCGCGGACAGCGTCGTGTGCGGGCCGTCGGTCGCGGATTCCTCGGCGGTGCAGGTCGGAAGCGGCGTCGGCGGCGCGGTCGTCTGGCTCGATGACGTCCGCCGTGGCCGCCCACTTCCGCTCGAGCGGCGCCTCGAGCTCGAGAGCGATCACTGCGTGCTCTCGCCGCGCGTGCAGGCCGGCGTCGTCGCCAGCGCGGTCAACGTCCTCGGCCACGACGCGTTCCGGCAGCACCTCTTCTTCCTCGCCGGCGGCGAGCCCCAGCCGCGCGCGTCGGTGCTGCTCGGCAACGAGGAGCAGGTGATCCCGACGAACAAGCCCTTCTCCGCCCCCGGACTCGTCGTCGTGCGCGACGCCGACCATTCCTGGCCGGCCGCGTACATCGCCGTCTTCGACCATCCGTACTTCGCCGTCACCGCGCCGAACGGACGCTTCACGATCGAGGGCATCCCGCCGGGCCGGCACACGCTCCACGTCTGGCACGAACGGACGACGAGCGCCGCGCAGCCGGTGGACGTCCCGCTGATGGGCAACGCCACGGTGACGGTGACGCTGACGCCGAAGTAGGACCGTCACACGGCGGAGAGGCGCGCGGTTCCTCGCCTCGCCTCGCTCGCTCGGACCGACGGGTGGGTCGCTCTACTCCCGCAGCTCCGCCTGATACAGTCGCCCATACAACCCCGACTGTCCGACGAGCTCCTCGTGCGTCCCTTCCTCCACCACCTGCCCGCGCTCGAGCACGAGCACGCGGTCGGCGCGGCGCACGGTCCTCAGCCGATGCGCGATGATCAGCGTGCTCCGCCCTCGCAGCAGCTCCTCCATCGCCTCCTCCACCAGCCGCTCCGACTCGTTGTCGAGGCTCGACGTCGCCTCGTCGAGCACCACGACGGCGGGATCCTTGAGGAACACGCGTGCGATCGCGATTCGCTGCCGCTGGCCGCCGGAGAGCTTCACGCCGCGCTCGCCCACCAGCGTCGCCATCCCCTCGGGCAGCCGCTCGATGAACTCCATGGCGTGCGCCGCGCGCGCGGCCGCGAACACCTCGGCGTCGGTGGCCTCGGGGCGCGCGTACGCGATGTTGTCGCGCACCGTGCCGCTGAACAACGCGGGCTCCTGCGGCACGAGCCCGATCGAGCCGCGCAGATCGGCGAACGACAGCTCGCGCACGTCGACGTCGTCCAGCGTCACACGCCCTCCCGTCACGTCCCAGAACCGAGGCATGAGCGACGCCACCGTCGTCTTCCCCGCGCCCGAGGGCCCGACGAGCGCCACCACTTCGCCCGGCGCGATGGCGAAGGTGACGTCGCTCAGCACCTCCGGCAGCTCGTCCTCGTAGCGGAAGCGAACGTGCTCGAGCGCAACCGCGCCGCGCACGGGACGCCGCAGCGGCACGGGATGCGCCGGCTCCGGTACCGTCGGCTCGGTGTCCAGCAGCTCGAACACCCGCTGCGCCGCGCCGATCGCCTCCTGATAGCTCCCGAACAGCGACACCAGCGAGCCCACCGCCGCCGCCACCGTGATCGCGAGCAGGAGGAACGACACGAGCGCGCCCGCCGTCATCGTCCCCGCGAGCACGAGCCGTCCGCCCTGCCACAGCACGATGACCACCGCCGAGAACGCGACGAACCCGACGATGCCGAACAGGGTCGCGCGCATCTTGGCGCGCGCCACGGCGACGTCCACGACGTCCGCGAGGATCGTCTCGTACCGCCGCGCTTCCTCCTGCTCGCGCACGAAGCTCTGCACCGTACGGATCTGTGAGAACGCTTCCGTCGCCATGCCGAGGCTGTCCGCCACGCGGTCCTGCAGCCCGGTGCTCGCGCGGCGCAGCCGCCGCCCGAAGAAGAACGCGAGCCCGACGACGATCGGCACCATCGCGAGCGTCGTCGTCGTCAGCCGCGGCTGCGTGAACGTGAGCAGCACGATCCCGCCGACGAGGAAGAGCACCTGCCGCGACATCTCCGACGCCCACGTCGCCAGCAGCGTCTGGAGCACGGCGAGGTCGGCCGACAGCCGGCTCGTGAGCTCGCCGCTTCGCCGCTCGGTGAAGAATCCGGGCGACAGTCTCACGAGGTGCGCGAACACGTCGACGCGCAGCGTCGCGATCACCCGTTCCGACGTGCTCGTGAGCAGGTACACCTGCACGAAGTTCATCGCGCCCTGCAGCGCGAACAGCGCGATCAGGCCGAAGGCGATCCGATCGAGCGCGGCGCGGTCGCGCTGCTGGAACGCCGCGTCGAGCAGGTAGCGCACGACGAGCGGGAACGCGAGGCCGACTCCCGCCGCGACGACGAGACACACCGCGCACACGACGAGCCGCCCCGTGAAGGGCCGGATCCTCGGCAGGATGCGCGCGAGCGGCGCGGGTGAGACCGGCTTGCGCGCGCGCGTGCCGCGCGCCGCGAGCGGGACGGTGGTGGACGGGCTGGTCACGTCAGCGCGGTGTGACGCTCTCGCCGCGCAGCCAGAGCCGCAGCGCGTAGAGCGACTGGTTCATCGACCGTCCCGCCGCGCTCTGTCCCTCGAGCCACTGCAGGAACGCCGTCGCCCGCTCCGCCCGCGCCTTCGGCGGTGCGCTCCAGTCTCCCGCGGACCACATGCGGACGTGCACGACCCCCTCGGCGTCCGGCGCGCCGATGAGCAGCAGCGACTCCGGCGCGCCGCCGCCGGCGCCGAGGAGCAGCGGCAGCTCGCGCGGGCCCCGCGCGGCGTCGCGTCCGTCGGGTGCCGGCCGCCGCTCGCGCGTCACGCGACCACCCGGTCGACGACCATCGCCGCGAAGAGCAGGGCGAGGTAGAGCAGGGAGAACTTGTACACCGCCCACGCCGGCTTCGTGAACTCCCGCGCGCGCATCACCTTCACCACCCCTGCCACGAGCGCGCCGTCGAGCAGCAGGGCGGAGGCGAGGTAGGGCAGGCCGAGTGCGCCGAACGCCACCGGCAGGAGCGTGAGCGGCACGAGGATCAGCGTGTACCAGAGCATGTTCCGCATCGTCTCCCGCTCGCCCCACACGAGCGGCGCCATCGGCACGCCGGCGCGCCCGTAGTCGCGCTGCTTGAGCAGCGCGAGCGCCCAGAAGTGCGGCGGGGTCCAGTAGAAGATGATGAGGAAGAGGTAGACCCCGAGCAGATCGATGCTTCCCGTGACCGCCGCCCAGCCGACGAGCGGCGGGAACGCGCCGGCCGCGCCCCCGATCACGATGTTCTGCGGGGAGCTGCGCTTGAGCCAGCGCGTGTAGACGAACACGTACGTGTAGAATCCGCCGAGCGCCAGCGTCGCCGTGAGCATGTTGGCGACGTGCGCGAGCAGGAACGTCGCCGTCGTCGCGCACAGCACGCCGAAGGCGAGCACCGCCTCGGGCCGCATCCGGCCGGCGGGAATGGGACGCAGCCGCGTGCGCGACATCCGGTCGTCGATGTCGCGGTCCATGTACATGTTCACCGCGTTCGCGCCGCCGGCCATGAGATACCCGCCGACGAACACGGCGAGCACGAGCTGCCAGCTCGGCGAACCGGCCACGTACATCGGCGCGATCGTCGTGACGAGGAGGAGCGAGATGATCCTCGGCTTCGTCAGCGTGACGAGGTCGCGCGCGAAGCGTCGGCGCTCGCTCTTGGCCGCCGCGACCTGCGTCACCGGTCGAGCCTCGGTGCGAGCTCGCCGGCGAGGCTGGGAGCGGCGGTCGTGCGCGGTTCGCGCGTGGCGCGCGGCGCATCGGCCGGATCGGACAGCGGCACGGTCGCCGCGCTTCCGCTCCCGATCCGCGCGAGGTACGCGAGCGCGAACGCGGAGAGCCACACGCTCACGCCGGTCGCCTCGTGCAGGGAGCGCAGCACGGGCGGCAGGTGGCCGAGCACCATCGTCGCGGCGACGACGAGCTGCACCACGCCGAGCGCGGCGGCCGTGGCGGCGGCGCGCCGGGCGACGAGCGCTTCACGTCGCCGGAAGACGCCGATCGCGAGGCCGACGAGGTGGAGCACGACGAGGAACGCCAGCACGCGATGCGTGAGCTGCACGTGCACCGCCGCGGCGGCGACGTCGGCGTTCCGGCCGCAGAGCGGGAAGCTCCGGCACGACACCGCCGCGCCCGGATACTTCGCCGTGAGCCCGCCCATCACCACGGTGAGGAGCGCCATCGCCGCGCCCATGAATGCGCCGCGCTTCGTCTTGTGCGACACGCCGCCCAGTCGCGCCGACCGTCCTCCGAGGCCGCCCGCGCGAACGAGCGTGGCGATCGTCGTCGCGACGAGGCTCATCGCGACCGTCCAGTGCGCGAGCGTGGCGAACGGCGCGTTGCCGAACCGCACCGTCACCGCGCCGAGCAGCGCCGCCCCGAACCCCAGCGCGACGCCGAGCGCCGCCATCCGCAGCACGCCACCACGTCCGCCGACGCCGGCCTCGGCGCGCCGGCGCCACGCCACGCCGAGCGTCGCGAGGAGCGCGAGCAGCAGGATCGACGCGAGGTAGCGGTGCGAGACCTCGACCACGAGGTCGGGCCGGCTGAACGGCGGGAACCAGTACCCGTAGCACTTCGGCCAGTGGTCGCCGCACCCCATCCCCGAGCCGGAGATGCGGACGACCGCGCCGAACACCACGTGCAGGCAGGCGATGCCGAAGGCGGCCGCCGCGAACCGCCGCAGGGTCCTCATCGCACCTCGGCCGCGACCGGCTCGGCGAGCACCGCGGCGCCCGACGGCGACGCGATGGTCGCCGGCGCCGTGCCGCGGACGTCGCGCGCCCCGATGGCGCGCCAGGTGAACAGCAGCAGCACGGCGAGCGCGATTCCCGGCACCACGGCCCACATCAACTCGACCGCCGCGTTCGCCCGAGGCAGATCCGGGCGCACGGCGGGAAGCCGGCGCGCGGCGAGCACGGAGCGCACGATCGACACCTGCGCCACGAGGCAGCAGGCGACGGAGAGCCAGAAGACGATTTCGGCGAGCGAGTGGGGCACGATGGACGGCTGGATGTGAGAGTGGAATCTAACAGTCGCCTGCCGTCGCTGTACCGAGGTCGATCCGGCATGCTACCATTCGCGCATGGCCACCCGAACTCCGGACGCGACCGTTGCGCCGGCGCCCAACGAGAACGGAGCGCTCCGCCGGCAGCTCGGTCTCTGGAGCGCGGTTGCCGTGCTCGTCGGATCGACGATCGGCTCGGGGATCTTCCGCTCGCCCGCGGGGATCGCGGACCGGCTTCCCGGACCGCTCCCCCTCATGGCCGCGTGGGTCGCCGGCGGCATGTTCGCGCTCTGCGGTGCGCTCACCCTCGCGGAGCTGTCGGGCGAGCTCCCGGCGACCGGCGGGATGTACGTGTTCATCCGCGAAGGCTGGGGACGGATGCCGGCCTTCCTGTTCGGGTGGGCCGAGCTGGTGCTCATCCGCGCCGCGTCGCTCGGTGCGATCAGCACCACCTTCACCGAGTACTTCCTCCGCGTGCTCGGCTTCGATCCGTCCGTTCGGCCGTACGCGGACTGGGTGCACTGGATCGCCGCGATCGCGATCGTCGTCACGGCGACGTTCAACTACGTCGGCGTGCGCTGGAGCTCCCTCGTCCTCAACCTGACCACGCTCGCCAAGTACGGTGGCCTGCTGTTCATCATCGCGCTCGCGCTGGCGGTCGGTCTGCCGCGCACGGGCGGCCACTTCGCGCCCGCGGTGCCCGACGGCTCGTTCCGCGTGTCGGCGTTCGGGCTCGCCCTCGTCTCCGTGCTCTGGGCGTTCGATGGCTGGGCGGATCTCAGCTTCGTCGCCGGCGAGGTGCGCGAGCCGCGCCGCGTGCTGCCGCGTGCGATCCTCATCGGCACGCTCGCCGTGATCGCGATCTATCTGCTCGCGAACGTCGGCTATCTCGCCGTGATGCCGGTCGGGGAAATCCGGCACTCGAAGCTCGTGGCGGCCGACGTCGCGCAGCGGCTGATCGGCGCGCCGGGCGTCGTCCTCGTGGCGGCGACGGTCATGCTGTCGACGTTCGGCACCCTCAACGCGACGCTGCTCACCGCGCCGCGCGTCTTCTTCGCCATGGCCGACGACGGCCTCTTCTTCCGGCGCGTCGCCGCGGTGCATCCGCGCTACGGAACGCCGTACGTCGCCATCCTGCTCGCGAGCGCGCTCGGCGTCGTGTTCGTGCTACTGCGGACCTTCGAGCAGCTCGCCGATACCTTCGTCACGGCGATCGTGCCCTTCTACGCGCTCGCCGTGGCGGCGATCTTCGTCCTCCGGCGGCGGCCCGGCTACGACCCGCCGTTCCGGACGCCGCTCTATCCCGTCGTGCCGATGCTCTTCATCCTCGCCACCCTGTTCCTCCTCGGCAACGCGATCGTCGATCCGACCAGCCGCTGGCCCACGCTCGGCGTGCTCGCCGTGATCCTGCTCGGGATACCCGTCTATCTCGCCACCGTGGGCCGCGCCGCGCCCCGCCGATCCTGAGCCTCGACGTCCGATTTCCCGCATGACCGACAAGCACGATCTCCCGGGCTTCAAGGGCCTGGAGGTCATCGCCGCGTTCAAGTTCCTCCAGGCCGCCGGCTTGATCCTCGCGGGGCTCGGCGCCTTCGGCCTGATGCATCCCGCGGTGAGCGACTTTGCGCAGGAGTGGCTCGAGCGACTCGCGGTGAGCAAGCGCGAGCGATTCGCCGTCGCCGCGGCGACGCGCGCGCTGCCGCTCTTCGCCGCCGCCACGCCGCGCCACTTCGCCGTCATCGGCACGGGGCTCCTGCTCTACGCGTGCGTCTTCCTCACGGAGGGGATCGGTCTCTGGCGCGGGAAGAAATGGGCGGAGTACCTCACGATCGCCGTGACCGCGTCGCTTCTGCCACTCGAGGGCGCCGCGCTCTGGAACCGCGTCACCCTCGTGCGCGTCCTGACGCTCCTGATCAACACGCTCGTGATCGCGTACCTCGTGTGGGAGCTCCGCGCACGCCAGCGTCAGGAGGCGATGCACGCGCACGGGGGGCGCTGATGCGCGGCCGGCTCCTCGTCTCCGCACAGCACCGGTCCGGCCGAGCCGCGGCGGTCAGAGCGCTCGCGACACCCCCAGGGCAAACCGCTTGGGCCCGATCACGGTGCGCAGCCCGACTCGCTGCGGCGGAGCCGCGGAGTAGACGGTGCGCCAGCGTTCGGAACCGAGAGTTCCCACGAGCGCGCCGAGGGCGGTCCCCGCCGCGATCGATACCGGCATGACGTTGGAGTTGATCGGCGTGCCGGCCTGGTAGTCGTCGTACTGCCGCGAGCGGACGATGAGCCCCACGCCAAGTCCGACGATCGCCCCGTACACCGCCCCTCGCACCGGCGCATGGCGACGTCCCTCGGACAGCTCGATCTTGCCCACTTCGTAGAGCGGGACGGTCTCACGACGTCCGTCGTGCCACCGCAGGTCGATCGCGGTGTCGAGCCGCTGGATCAACGTCGCCGTTTCCGCTCGCGCGCCGTTTCGCTCGACGCGAATCCTGCTGCCTGCGCTCGGAACGGGTCCGAAAGCCTGCGCCTGAACCGCGTGAGGAAGGAGAGCGCAGACTCCCAGGGACAACACGACGTATCTGATGGCGTTCACGGCCGGAGCTCGCTCGTGGAAGGCGGCCCAATTTCGCGCCGGCGGGCTCTGCCGTCAACGGTCGCGTGCGCCAGGGCTCCCGCGAGCGCTCGCGGCTCGGCGTGGCGCTGATAATTGGTGGATCCGGCCCGAACGCGCTCAGTGCGGCGTGATCGCGCCCGGCGCGCGCGGTGCGCCGAGGCTCGCCCGGCTCGCCTGCTCGGACATGATCCGCGTGATGAACCGCTGCCCCTCGCCGATCCGCTCCACCTCTTCGGCGATGGCGTCGAGCGCGGGCATCGCATCGCGCGCGCCCATCATCCGCATCCCCTCGAGCAGCGACTCGGCGCGCAGGGCACGCTCACGCGCGCGCACCCAGAGGCCGGCGAAGGTGACGGTGGAGCAGAAGAGCCCCCCGCTGGCCAGCATGAGCAGCTGGTCGAAGTGAAGGTGGGAGAGCATGGGTCCCATGTCGCCTCCGGAAGTGTGATGGCCGTGGTGTCCGGTCGGACGTTCGCCCTACGACGCGAGCGGAACTTTGTTGCGGAACCGCCGCGAAGAAAGATGCCGAGCGCACGCCGCCGCGCTCGCGGACCGCCATTGTCCTTTCCGCGGTGACCCTCGACGATCGTGCGCGCGACGATGCACCCGCGATATGCAATGCGTGACGCGCTGTGCGCGACGCACGACGAGTGATACCGCACGCGCGAACGGCCTCGGAAGCCAACCACTCTCCCGAGGCCGTCGTCGGTTCGATCCAAGTCACCGACCAAGTCACGAACGAGCCAAGTCACCAAGTCACCAAGTCACCAAACCCCATCCCGGACCTCAGAAGATCCGAAGATTGATGTACTTCTTCGGATTCGCCTTCAGGTCCGCCATCACCGAATCCGCCTGCGTCACCAGGCCGCGCAGATCGTTGTAGAGCAGCGTATCGCGCAGGAGCTTGCCCGCGGTGCCCTCGCCGTGCTCGAGGCCCGCGAGGATCGTGTTCGCGTGCTTGCTCGTCGAGTCGAGGTTCTGCGCGATCCGCGCGAGGCTCGCGCTCGACGCCTGGAAGTTCTTCATCGTCGAATCGATCTTCGCCGAATCCACCGCGCTCACCGCGCGGCGCAGCGACGTCATCGTCGCCGTGAGGTTGCGGTTCTGCTCCGCCGCGATCGCGTTGAGCTGCATCGAGAGCCGCGCCGCCGATTCCGTGAGCTGCGCGGCGCTCGCGAGCGACTTGCGCATGTCGCGCAGCCCGCCGCTCGCCACGAGCTCCGCATTCAACGCGGCCGTCATCGCCTCCACCGTCGCGCCGATCGAGTCGGCGCGGTTCATGATCGCCTGCACGTCGGCGTCCGAGGCGCCCACCGGCACGGTGTCCCCGGGGCTGTACGACACCGGGCTCGGACCCTTCGGCGTGAGCGCGATCGCCGCGTCGCCGAAGATCCCCACCGGCTTCACGCTCGCCACGGAGTTCCTCGGGACCTTCACCCCCTTGTTCACCCGCAGCGTGACGTCGAGGAAGCCGTCGTCGCGCAGCTTCACGTCGGCCACCGTGCCCACCGCGACCCCCGCGAGCAGCACCTGCTGCCCGGGCTTCAGGTTCTGTCCCCACTTGAACCGCGAGTACAGCGGATAGCCCGACGACAGCCCGCCCCGCACGAGCCAGAGGGTGCCGAGCAGGGCGATCGCCACCGCCACCACGATGAACACACCGACGAGCACTTCGTCGCGACGTCTCATGTCTGTAGGTAAGGGGCCAGGAGCGCGGCCGTGAGCGTGTCGAGGACGAGGATCGAGACCGACGTGATGACGACCGCCTTCGCCGTGCTGCGCCCGACCCCCTCGGCGCCCGCCTCGGTCACGTATCCCTCGTACGAGCAGACGAAGGCGATCGCCGCGCCGAACAGCGTCGCCTTGAGCAGTGAGTAGATCACCTGGAAGGTGCCGAAGCCGAGCTTCACGCCCGTGATGAAGTCCTCGCGCGTGACCCCGGTGACGTACACCGAGACGGCGTAGCCGCTCAACAGTCCCACCGCGTCCGCGAAGACGACGAGGCAGGGGAGCATGACGATCGCCGCGAGCAGCCGAGGCAGGATCAGGAACGCTACGGGATCGTACGACAGCGTCTCGAGCGCGTCGATCTGCTCCGTCACGCGCATCGTCCCGATCTCCGCCGTCATCCGCGCGCCGACGCGCCCCGTGAGCACGAGCCCCGTGAGGAGCGGGCCGAGCTCGAGCACCTGCATCAGCCGCACCGACAGCCCGATGATCGAGAGCTGCACGCCGGGAAAGAGCTGGTAGCGCACCTGGATCGCGATCACGCCGCCGATGAACGCGGCGACGATCACCGTCAGCGGGATCGACTCCACGCCGACCCGCTCCATCTGCCGGATCGTCTCCGGCACGAAGGTGCGCGGCTCGGAGAACGCGCGGCCGATGTCGCGCAGGAAGTAGCCGCGCGACCCGATCTCCGTGAAGAATCCCGTCGTGGCGCGCGTGACGCGCCGGAAGAAGCGGATGCCCGTGCGCTGCACGACGGGGAAGGTCTCCGTCGGCTGCATCCGTCCCCCTCCCCCGGTCGGCCGATCGAGCTCGCTCACGTGCGCACGCGTAGCAGGAGCACGAGCCCGACGGCGGCGAAGAGGGCGTTCGGCAGCCAGGCCGCGAGGTCGGGATCGATGATCGCCTTCCCGCCGACGGCCTTCGTGAGCTGGATCATGAGGAGAAAGACGATGGTGGTGGCGAGGCTGACGCCGATGCCGTACGCCGTGCCGCCGCGCTGCGTGCTCGTGGCAAGGGGCGCGCCGAACAGCGCGATCACGAGACAGGTCACCGGGATCGCGATCTTGAGCGCACGCTCCACCCGCAGCAGGTTGGCGTCGCCCCCCGAGCGCTCGAGCGACGTGATGAACCGCGTCAGCTCGCGGAAGCGCATCTCCTGCGGGTTGCGCGGCTTCGCCATGAGATCCATCGGCTGCTCGGTGAGCCGCCGGTCGCGCATCGTCTTGAAGCCGATCGCGAAATCGGCGGTGGAGTCGCGGATGACGTGCATGTCCCCCGCGCCCAGCGACCACCGCTTCGTCGTCGGCGAGTACTTGGCGTCCTGCGCGGAGATCAGCACGGTCGGGTAATCCGGCCCGTTCCCCTTCCGTTCGATCTGGAGCTTCGCGAGCGTCCCCTTGTCGGCGTCGAGCATCTGCGCCTTGTAGACGCGGCCGAACTCTCCCGCGTACGCGAAGTTGTACCGCTGCGTCCCCGAGCCGACCTTCGACTCCTGAAGCAGATCGCTCCGGCGCGCGTCGGTGATCGGCACGATCTCGGCCACCACGAGATCGAGCGCCACGGCGATGCACGCGCCGACGATGATCGGGGCGATGATCCGGTAGAAGCTGATCCCCGACGCCTTCGCCGCCGTGATCTCCGAGTGCCGCGTGAACGTCACGATCGAGAACACCGTCGCGAACAGCACCGCCGCCGGCATCGCCATGAACAGCGACTGCGGCATCCAGTAGACGTAGCTGAGCGCGATGTCCCCCTTCGGCAGGTTCTGGTCGAGGTACTTCTGCAGGTGGTCCGTGAGGTCGATGACGACGAGGAGGAAGGGGAACCCGATCGCCGTGGCGAGGAAGATCTTCAGCCACTCGGTGAAGACGTACCGGTCGAGCGGACGCACCATGCTCATGCGGCTTCTCCCTCGCTCGCGCGCAGCTCGAGCGCGCGGCGGCGCCGCCACCGCAGCGCGTCGCGCCACCGGTCGATCCGGTCGCCCCACGTGCCGCCGCGCCCGGAGTTCTCCTCCTTGCCCATCCGCAGCAGCAGCACGATGCCCACCGCGGTGAGCACGACGTTCGTCCCCCACATCGCCCAGACCGGATCGAGCTTCCCCTTGTTCGCCAGCGCCTCGCCCCCGATCAGCCCCACGTAGTACAGGGCGAACACGATGAGGCTCACGAGCAGCACGAGCCCCACGCCGCCGCGCGGGAAGCGCAGCGCCAGCGGCGCGCCGAGCACGACGAAGATGATGCACGCCGCGGCGAGGGCGAACTTCTTGTGGATCTCGATCAGGAACCGGTTCATCGCCCGCTGCGCCACGTCGAGCCGCAGCTTGAACTCCGTCGCGCGCGCGATGTTGGTGATGACGTCGCCCTGCTCCTGCGCGCGCTGCTGCTGGATCGCCCGCGCGCTGTCCGCCGCCGACCTCGCGAGGAACGGATCCCGGAAGGTCTTCGGAGGGGCCGCGCCCGGCCCCTGGCGCTGGGCGGGCACCTGAATCGGCGTCGCGCCCGGAGAGCCGGGCGCCGGCGGCTTCGACGTGCCGAGGATGACGGTCGTCCCCGTGCTGTCGGGACGTACGGCTGCGCTGTCGCGGCGCGCCTCCGAATCGCGCCGCAGGGTCGTGTCGCGCCGCCGCGTCGTGTCGCGCCGCGTCGTGTCGCGCCGCGCGGCGCTGTCGGCGTGCGCGCGCTTCGGCACCGTGTCCTGCGCGGCCGGCGCGGCCGGATGCAGGCGCACGCCGCGAAGGTCCGCCGCCTGCGCCGCCTTCACGCCGATCAGCCGCGAGAGCACCTGGCAGTACGCCCAGCCGAGCGTGTGCGGATCGGGGGGCAGCTCGGCCTTCACGTGGACCGACGCCTTGGGCACCGGCGGTCCGTCCCCCTTGATGAGCTTCGCGTTCCGCAGCGCCTCGCGATAGTCGCGCATCGTCTCGTCGTACTGTCCCTTCGCGATGCGCAGCCGCTTCTGCATCGCGCAGATGCCGAGCTCGCGGTCGCCGCGCTGCGTCGTATCCCCCTCCGAGCGCTGGAGGTCGTTGCCGACGTCGCGCACGAGGATGTAGTCGCGCTCGTAGAACAGCCGGTCGAGCTGTCCAGGATTCTCCGTCGCCACCTCCTGCATCTGGCCGTGGTAGAGCACCATCTCGAGGTCGCGCCGGTTCGCGGCGAAGCTGATGTTCCCGCTGTCCGCGTAGATCGTGCGCCGCCGCGTCGGATCGCCGAGGTCGTAGATCACTACCTGGTGCATCTGCCCCGAGCCCCGGTCGATCGTGCCGGCCTTCAGGTAGAGCTTCCCCTCCGAGATCGCGTTGATCACCTGCGGGCGGAGCAGGAAGGTGGGCTTCGTCTGCGCGATGTCGTCCTGCAGCGTCTTGAGCTTGTAGTTCGCCCGCGGCAGCACCTGGTCGTTGAACGCGAGCAGCACGAGCGACATGAGCACGCCGCCCACGAGCGCGGGGGTGACGAGCCGCCACGGGCTCACCCCGCTCGCCTTCAGCGCGGTGATCTCGTTCTCCGCCGCGAGCCGGCTGAACGCGTACAGCACGGCCACGAGCACCGACATCGGCAGCGTCAGCGCGACGGTGAACGGGATCGACAGGAGGAAGAACTCCGCGATCACCGACGCCGGAAGCCCCTTGCCGACGAGCTCGCCGAACTGGCGGGAGATGAAGTTGAGGATCATCAGGGAGGTCAGCGCCGTCAGCGCGAACGTGAACGGCCCGACGTGCTCCCGGAGGATGTAGCGGCTGAGGATCTTCACTGAGGGGGCGGAGACGCGACCAGCGCGCGGAACTTCAAGATTCGCAGAGGGTTGTACGGCCGGCGCGGGTCGAAAGTTCGACGCGGGCGAGAGGGAGTTCAAGTCTTCGCGCTGCGCGCCCCGCCTTGGCGTGCGCGACTCGGGCGACGCCGGCGGCCGTTCGCGCTCGCATCGCTCCGCGCGCGCGATCTATTTTCCGGACTCTCCAACGCATACCACCATCACACGCCTCCGTCGTCTCGCCCTCGTCGCGCTGCCGCTCCTCGCCGCCTGCGATCGCTTCCCGTCGCGCGCGAAGACGGCGTTCGCCGCCGACTCGGCGATGGCGTACACCCGCCAGCAGCTCGCCTTCGGGCCGCGCGTCCCCGGCACCGCGGCCGCCGCGCGCGCCGGCGACTGGATCGCGCGGATGATGCGCGCGCGCGCCGACACCGTGATCGAGCAGCGGTGGACGCACCGCACCGCCGACGGCAGGGAACTCCCGCTCCGCAACATCCTCGCGCGATTCCGCCCCGCCGCGACCCAGCGCATCCTCTACGTCACCCACTGGGACACCCGGCCCGTCGCCGACGCCGACCCGATCCTCGGCAACCGGCACACGCCGATCCCGGGCGCGAACGACGGCGCCGCCGGCGTCGGCATGTTCATCGCGCTCGGCGACGCCCTGAAGAAAGCGCCGCCCGGACTCGGCGTCGATCTGCTGTTCGTCGACGGCGAGGACTACGGCGCGAGCTTCGACCCGCCGTACACCGACGTCCTCATCGGCTCACAGTACTTCGCCGACCATCTGCCGAGCCCCGACTACCGCCCGATCTTCGGCGTGCTGTGGGACATGATCGGCGACAAGGACCTCAACATCCTCCAGGAGGGCAACTCGCTCGCGAAGGCGCCGGAGGTGGTGAGCCGCGTGTGGGGGAAGGCCGCCGAGCTCGGATACGAGAAGTACTTCATCCCCCGCGAGGGCTACGAGGTCACCGACGACCACGTGCCTCTCCTCGCGAAGGGGCTCCGCGTCATCGACGTGATCGATCTCGACTACGGTCCGCGCGGACCCGACGGGCAGGCGAACCCCAACTATCACCACACGCTCCAGGACACGATCGACAAGCTCTCGACGCACAGCCTCCAGATCGTGGGGGAC
>Ga0310810_10002370_pt1 | contig 20263 bp, 15 predicted proteins | sample NCmetagenome_FD_207641 | JGI IMG/M metagenome (GOLD analysis project Ga0310810, IMG submission 207641) | Soil microbial communities from experimental microcosm in Duke University, North Carolina, United States - NC | ecosystem: Engineered > Artificial ecosystem > Soil microcosm > Unclassified ...
TCGCCCAGGGACTGGTCGTCTCCGGCTTGGCCGTAATCGTGACCTTGTGATCTACGAGCCGGTTGCCGAGGTCGGTGAACTGCGTCGGGGCGTAGGTCCGGAACTTCTGGCTGCCGTCGCCGCTCGTGGCGATATTCAGGACGCCGGTAATCTCGTTCCCCGTGATGACTACCGACTGAACCTCCGAACTGTCCACATGGCGGAGGAAGTCGGAGAACGAGATCGGCGCTTCGCTGCGCTGGAACGTCGTGGAAAAGTTCCAGATCAGGACCCCCACCACAATGAGGACCATCCAGAACAGCAAGCTCTTGAGGGTCGAGTTCAACCTGGGCCTCCTAAATGCCTGACTTTCAAGAGTATCACGCCTTGCGAGGGGTCCGTGACGCGAAAGTCCTCCGCCACCGACTGCCCGACGACCCACACGATCCGGTCCCGTCCATCGACTACGAGCGGGAGCCCCTCGCGGGCGTCCCGGGCGACTTTCCGATCCACGAGAAAATCCTGCAGCTTTCGTGCTCCCGGCCCCCCCAGCGGGGTAAACCGATCCCCCGGCCGGCGGCTCCGGACGCCGAGCGGCAGGTGCACGCTCGCCTCCGCAATGCCGACCTCGGTCCCCCTGCCGGCCCAGCGGAGCGCCTCGCCGTTCGGGGCCGGCAGCCTCTCCGCCCCGACCGCGAGCCGCTGAGGGCCGAGCTCGACCTCTCCAGGGATAGACAGCGGAAATGCGAAAGAGTTTCCACCTTCCCGCGCCGGGCTACGGTGGACGAGCCGACGCCTGAGCACGATGCTTCCGCCAGTCCGCGCCGCGGTCTGTCCCGGCAGGCTGACGGACCCCGCCTTCGCCGCTCCCTGGCTCGGGCGCTCCAGGCCCGCGGCCAGCGCCAGCACCTGTTTGATATGGTCGAACGCGATCGGCTTGCGGCCGGCGTGGTGCTGGAGCGCAGCCTGTACCACCCGCGAAGTCAGCGCGGGCGATGCATCTCTGAGACCAGCGATATCAATCCTGATGGCGTCGTCTTCAAATAAGACGATCCGCGCCGCCAGTTTGATTGCTTCGGCCTGAAGAAATTCTTCGTCCTGCCGAGCCAGGGCCGCCTCGCGCGCCAGCACCCCCACGACGCCCGGCGAAAAGTGTGATCGCAGAAACGGAATCAGCTCGTGGCGGACGCGATTGCGGGGGATCGACACGTCCGCGTTGGTCGCGTCCTCCCGGAACGATTCGCCCAATTGCTCGAGAAACGCGCGCAGCGCGGCGCGTTCCACCTCGAGCAGGGGGCGCACGACGCGCCCGGCCCGCGGCTGGATGGCCGCGAGACCGCGCGTCCCGGCTCCCCGCAGGAGCCGGAGCAGGAACGTCTCGGCCTGATCTTCACGGGTATGCGCAACGGCAATGGCGTGGGCGCCGAGCCGATCGGCGGCACGCGCGAGAAAGGCGTATCGCGCCGTCCGCGCGGCGTCCTCCAGGGACCGCTTCTGCGCGCGCGCGAGAGCCGCCACATCGACTCTCTCCGAGATGAACGGCACCCCGATCCGTCCTGCCAGGGCGGCGCAGAACGCCTCGTCGGCGTCCGCATCCGCGCCGCGGAGCTGGTGATTGAGGTGCGCCGCGCCCGCCACCTCGACGACGCCTTCGTCCTGGAGCGCACGCAGGATCAGCAGCAGCGCGACGGAATCCGCGCCGCCCGAAAGCGCGACGAGAATCCGCGCGCCGGGCGCACAGAGCGCCTGCCGCTCGATCGAACGTCGGACGCGCGAGAGGAGATCCATACAGTTGGTGAATTGGTGATGTGGTGATGTGGTGAATTGAGTTGGTGAATTGCACTCTCCAATTCACGAATTCACCAATTCACCAACTCGCCCAATTCGAAAGATGGTGCCGGTGCAGGGACTTGAACCCCGGACAACGCGGATATGAGCCGCGTGCTCTAACCAACTGAGCTACACCGGCAGGAACCGTTGATTATAGCAGGTGCGCGGGGTGCTCCTGGTGCGCTGGGGGCGCGCGGTGCTGCTCAGTCCTCCGTCAGCGCTGCGGCGAGCAGCGGAATCATGATTTCGTGATGTCCGACGAGCGAATATCCCCGGCCGGTTCCGGCAACAGGGCGCGTGACGACGTTCGTCTGCGGGCGATACTGGCGGACGAAATCGAGATTGACGGTCGTCAGCCCGTCGAGCGGTGTCCCCTGGTTGCGCACCAGCGCGACCGCCTTCAGAAACACTTCCGGAAGAACGACCGCCGAACCGCAGTTCAGGTAAACGCCCTGCTGGAGGCGCGCCACGTTCGAGACGAAGTACCGGAAATCGCGGAGGCTTCCCTCGCCGAGGGCCGCGCCCGATGCATCCTTGTGCATGTGGATGATGTCGGTCCCGATGGCCACGTGCACGGTCACCGGCACTTCGAGACGGCCTGCGGCGGCGAGCACGCTGATGTTGGCGTGAGGCGGCTGCAGGCGATGGAGATGATCGACGACAGACCGGCCCAGCCCGTGGCCCGCGGCAACCCCCCGGTTGATGGCGGCGTTCAGCTCGCGGCCGGTCTCCTCGGCCATCCCGAATCGGCCCGGGCCGAGCGCTTCGTCCACGTCCTCGGACGTCGCGCCCGACAGCGCCAGCTCGAAGTCATGGATGACGCCGGCGCCGTTGGTCGCGATCGCGGAGACGAACCCGCGCTCCATCAAGTTGATCAGGACGGGCGAGAGCCCCGTCTTGAGCACGTGCGCGCCAAGTCCCCAGACGATGCCGCGCGAGCCGTTCCGCGCCGCCCGGAGAGCGGCCACGATCGCCTTGAAGTCCGCGCCTGCGAGAATGGACGGCATCGACGAGACGAGACCCGACGCGCCGCTTCCCGCCGCGTACGCGGACGCGAAATCCGCGGCGTTCGCCTTGCTCCGTCGTGATGACAGCGGATACGTCTTCACGCCGGACAGATCGAATTCCTCGTATGGGAACCGCACGAAGAGAGCATAAGCGAAAATGACGAACGCCTACCGCTTTGACTGCGTCATCGCCGCGCAGTACGCCATGAGGTAATCGATCTGCTGCGCGCTGAGGCTTCGGCCCCAAGGCGGCGAGAGGGCCGATCGTCCAGCGGCGGCGCTGCCCTGCGTGATGACTCGGCGTAGATAAGCGGCGTCACGGGCGTTTTTTGACGTGGTCAAATCGGGAGGCGCCGGATTCAGGTTGGACGCGTTCTGGCCGTCTCCTCGACCTTCGTCGCCGTGGCACGTCGCGCAGTACTGCGCGAAGAGGTGCTTGCCTTGTCCGGCGCCGTAAGAAAGCCCTCCCACGCGCTCTTCGGCCCGGATCGCGTCGAGCATCGCGTCGCCAGGAGGCGTCGGTGAGGTCCGCCTGCATCCGCCGGCGGCCACGAGCAGCGGAAGGATCACGACGCCCACGGCGCGCGTCGCCTGTCTCCGGCTCATTGTCTTCCCCCCTGTTCCGCGGACTTCGGTCGACCGCCGTCGACGAGGCTGCTCAGATACGCCGTCAGCGCCCGCGCATCGGCGGCCGAGAGCCCGTAGTCGGGTTGCAGCGTGCCCGGCTTGTACCGCTCGGGATTCGCCAGCCACGCCGCGATCCAGCCCGGCCTCAGCCGGTCCCCCACATCCGACAGCACCGGCCCCACATAGCCGCCCACGGTGCCGAGCTGGTGGCAGCCGACGCATCCAAGCTGCGTATAGAGATCCTGTCCACGCTGCACATCCGCCTCCGAGAATGTCGCGTCGTAGCGATCCAGCGTGTCGTCAAGCAGCACGCTGGTCATGTAGTCGGCGATCGTGGTCGCCTCATCCGGCAGCATGTGAAAGAACGGCATGCGCGCTTCGACGCTGACGCGGACGGCGCCGGGATTCAGGAGGTACTTCGAGATGTAATCGTGTTTGAGTTGGCTCCCGATCCGATCCAGCGGCACGGTCGACAGGGTCCCGCCGAAGCCGCCTACGCTGTGGCAACTCAGGCACCGGTACCGCGTGACGAGCTCACCGAAGTGTCCCGCAGGCGTAAACGGCGGGGGCATCGGACGATTGCGGACGTACGAAACCGGCAGATCCGCCTTTCGGATGCTGGCGAGCGCCAGCGCGATTCTTGCGGCCTCGATCGGGGCAAAGTCGAAAGTCGGCATCATCGAGGTCTGCAACAGGGCGTCCGGGTGGAGCACCTTCAGGAAGATGTAGTTGTCCGCCGTGCGGCGGACGTTCCCTCTTCCGAATGCGAGCTCGTCCGGATTGCGATCCCCGATACCCGCAAGGCTCGGCCCGATGCGTCCCGTGTTCTTCATCGCGCCGAGACGATGACAGCTGGTGCAGCCGCGGCGTTCGAAGATCCCCCGCCCCGCCATGACGGCGCGAGCGTCCTGGTAGGTAACGGGCGGCGGTTCGGGGCCGGTATCCCCGGAGCGGTATTCCTCGAGCAGAAACGCTGTCAGGTCGCGCAACTGGACGTCGGTGAGCCGGTACTGCAGCATCGCGGTCTCCGGCTGAACGCGGTGCGGATCCTTGAGGAAGCTGAACAGCCAGTCGCGCCGCACCTTGTCGCCGATCCGGGTCAGCTCCGGGCCCATCGTCCCGCCGCGTCCGTTGACCGCGTGGCAGCTCACGCACCGCAGCTCGCCGAACAGCGCGCGGCCGTTGGCCGTGTCCGCCTTTTTCCAGTCGACCGTCATGCCTTCGAGCGGCGGAATCGCGCGCTGCGAGAGGAGGAATGCCTGCAACACAGTAATCTCGTCGTTTGACAGGCGGAAGTTGCCCATTTTCGATCGCTCGAGATAGCCCTTCGGGTTCTTCAACCAGCCCGGCAGCCACTCGGGGCGGACCTTGGAACCGAGACTGTCGAGCGCTGGACCGTGAAACGTCAGGCCATCGAAGCCGGGAATATCATGACAACTGAAACAGCCGGACTGGACGATGAGTGCGCGGCCTTCGTCGAGGCGTGGCGCGTCGGGCGCATCGATCGCGCGATGGCACGCTCCGCAGTTCGCTTCGATCGTTTCGAGAGGCCGCATCGGACGGGTGACGAAGGGCTGCGGCTGGTGGGCCGCGTTCAGGTAATCGGTCGCCTGGCCTTGGCCGTCATGGCATGGCGTGCAGCCGAACCGATCGATCGGGTGCGTCGTCAGCCACGTGCCGGGATGCGAGGAGAACGGCTGCGGCGCACCCGCGAAGGACGGATCGTCGATGCCGAGATGACAGGTCCCGCATCGATCGACCCGGTCGAGCTCCGGCAGCCAGATCTGGCGCAGGCCGCCGACACTGGCCGCAGCGGCGAGCTGGTGTGGGTTCTTCACCGTCGCCTCGATCCGTCGGAATCTCGCCTGCGTGGTTCGCCAGTCGGCGACGCCTTCGTGAAACAGGACCCAGGAGAAGATCGCGAGGAACGCGAGACCGAGCGCGGCGAACGCCACGTGAAGCGACGTCGGGGCAGTCTGCTTCATCTCCACGGCCACACCCACGCCCAGTTCGGTCCACGGAAGAGCGTGCCGGTCACCGTCAGGACTACCAGCACGGCGGCGATGAGCGTGAAGACGGTGTTGCTCATGCGGCGCTCCGGAGCGAACCAGCGGCCGGCGCCGGCGGGTCCCCTGTCGACGTACGGCAATGCGAGCAGCGCGACGACCAGCAGGGTCGGCACGATCACGCCGCCGATCAGCGCGGAGTAGTGCACGAGCTCCTGCAATCCCAGGAAATACCAGGGCGCCTTCGCGGGGTTCGGCGTCCGCGTCGGATCGGCGATTTCTTCCAGCGGCGCCATGAAGATCAGCGAAAGCGCGTGAAGCACGACGAGCACCGCGAGCGCGACGAGCAGTTCGCGATAGAGCAGATGCGGCCAGGCGAACACTTCATCGTTGGGATCACGCGATTCCACGGACGCGCGCGGCCGCCTGCTCAGCGACATGAGACCGTAGGTCTTCGACGAGGGCGGGAAGACCCCCGCCACTTCCTCGACGGCGCCCGTCTGCGCGAGGGCGCCGCTCAGGCCGTCCTTGCGCACGCGCCACACGTGCAGCGAGATGAGCATCAGCATCGCCGCCGGCAGGATCACGCAGTGCAGCACGTAAAACCGCAGGAGCGTCATCGGGCCGATCATGTGTCCTCCCAGCAGGAGGAACTTCACCTGGTCGCCTACAACCGGCGCGTACGCCGCGATGTTGGTGCCGACCGTGATGGCCCAGAAGGCGAGTTGGTCCCACGGGAGCAGGTACCCGGTGAACGACAGGCCGAGCGTCAGGAGGAACAACAGAACGCCGACTACCCAGTTGAACTCGCGCGGCGGCTTGTACGATCCGGTCCAGAACACGCGGCACATGTGCAGGAAGACGATCACGACCATGGCGTGCGCCGACCAGCGGTGCATGTTGCGCAGCACCATCCCGAACGTGACGACAAACTGGAGGTCCTTCATGCTGCGGTACGCCTCCGGCGGGTACGGCACGTAATACAGCATCAGCGCCAGGCCCGTGATCGACAGGATCCCGAACAGGATCGCCGAGATGAGGCCGAGGGCGAACGTGTATGTCGGACGCAGCACGTGACGGCTGACGCGCGCTGGATGGATATGGAGGAAGAAGCTCGAGATCATCGCCGCCGCGCGGTCCTTGTCGGTCTGCGGCCAGCCGATCCGGAACACCGATCGGCCGGCGCTGCTGAGCCATTCGGCGGCTCGATGCGCAAGTGGCGGCTTCACAACACGCTCCTCAGGCCCGGAGCCGGAACTCGGGTCCGACAACGTGATCGAGATCGACGATCAGCTGGTCGCGCGGCGACAGCGTGATCGCGTACCACGCGAGCGCCTTGGGCGCAGGCCCGCTGATCACGCGGCCGTTCTCGTCGTAGCGGCTGCCATGACACGGGCATTCGAACCCTGCGCCCGCGTGCCTGACGTTGCAGCCCAGATGCGTGCAGATTGAAGAGATGCAGAAAAGACCGTCCGGGCCGTTGAAGACGAACAGCCGTCGCTCCGGCAGGAACGTCGTCGATCCCGCAGGGAAGTCCGACGCGTTGCCGATCGGAAACCGGCGCGACGGCTCATACAGCACGTTGGGCACGAGGTAGCGGACGGTCGCCCCGCCAAACCCCAGCGTCGCGGCGCCCAGGCCGACGCAGCCCAGGGTAAAGATCGTCCGGCGCTGCAGATCTGGCGACTCGGGACGCTCGTCGCCCGCGCCGTCACGCTTCTCGGTCATCTCCGCACCTCGTCCATCCCCTCGTGATAGAGGCCAAGCGCGGTCTGGGGCGATTCGTCGATCTCGAGCGCTTCCATCGTGATCGCCCGAGTGGGACAGCGGTCCGCACACAGCCCGCACCGGATGCACCGGCGTTCGTCCTTCACGATCGCGCCCAGATCGTCGATTGAGCCGCGGGCGTCGAGGATGGCGTCGAGCTGCGCGCTCGGCACGAGCCGCGCCGCGGGCACGAGCGCGAGACACGCCTCGGGACAGATCTCGACGCACGCGCTGCACAGGATGCATTTGTCGGAATCGAAAATCGTCTCGACGTTGCACCACAGGCACCGCGAGGCCTCGCGGCGCGCGTCCACATCGCTGTAGCCTTCTTCAACCTCTCGAAAGCCGGTGCGTCGCGCCACCGGCACCGTTGGAATGGCCTGACGCGGAATCCGGTCGTAGCGATCGCCGGCGCGATGGAGCTCGACAGGCCTGAAGCGTGCGCGGAGGCGGGGCACCGTTCCACCGCCGAGCGACTCATGGATCGCCAGAGCGGCACGCTTCCCGTCCGCTTCAGCCTCGATCACGATGCGCGGTCCGAAGGCCAGATCCCCGCCACAGTACACGCCGGGCATCGTCGTCGCGAGCGTCCGTGGATCGACGCCGACAAGACCCCGCGGAGTGATTTCGATTTCGCGATCCGCGGCGAGGCACGAGGTGTCTGGCCGCTGCCCGACCGCGAGGATGATCGTGTCCGCATGCGTCAGGCGCTCGCTGCCGGCGACGAAAGTCGGGTTGAAGCGCCCGCTGGCGTCGAAGAGCGATGACACCTCGAGCGTCTCCAGACCCACGGCGCGACCGTTCTTGCCGAGGATCGCTTTCGGTCCGCGACCCGGCAAGAGCGTGATGCCTTCTTCCTCGGCTTCACGTATTTCATCGGGATGCGCGGGCATCTGGACGCGCGACTCGAGCGAAAGCAGTTCGACGTGCCTGGCGCCGAGCCGCAGAGCGGTACGCGCAGCGTCGATGAACGCGTTGTCGTATCCCCACGCCTGCAGCAGGTGTTCGGCGGGAGCGGGAAGCTGCGCGGTCTCTTCCGATGCCGCGTACCTCAGGGCGGTGCGCGCCACGTCGATCGCCACGTTGCCGCCGCCGATTACGACGACGCGCTCGCCAAGCGCGACGCGATAACCGAGGTTGGCGTTCAGCAGGAAGTCGACGCCGTTGATGACCCCGTCGAGGTCCGCACCGGGGATGTCCAGTGGGCGCCCCTGCGTGGCACCAAGCGCCAGAAAGATCGAGGAGAAACCATTGCGCCGCAGATCGCCGACGGTGAAGTCGCGTCCGAGGCGCCAGTTCGTCTTCAGCTCTACCCCGAGCGCCAGAATCTGATCCACCTCCGCCCGGATGAGATCGCGCGACAGCCGATACTCCGGCACGCCTTGGTACAGCATGCCGCCGACGACAGCCGCCGCTTCGAAGATGGTGACGCGGTAACCCAGCAACGCGAGGTCGTGCGCGCAGCTGAGGCCGGCCGGCCCTGCCCCGACAATACCGACACGAGCGGCTCCATCTGGGCCGGCAACCGCGAGCCGCATCGGCGTCAGGTCCATGGGCTCGGCGCGCAGGGTATTTTCAACGCCGTGACGCTCGGTCAGGGTCCGCTTCAGCGCCCGGATGGAAATCGGCTGATCGATCACGCCGCGCCGACAGGTCGATTCGCACGGATGCGCGCAGATCCGGCCGCAGATCGACGCGAGGGGATTCGGCGCCCGCGCAATCCGGTAGCCGCGTTCGCTATCTCCTTCCGCAACCGCGCGAACATACCCGCCCGCGTTAGTGCGGACCGGACATCCCGTGCGGCAGGGGATCAGATCGAGGAAGTACCGGAAATCCGGGACAACCGCCGCATAGGAACGCGCAGCCATGTGCCGCCGTCAGCGCGCGAGGACGAAATCCACGGTCGCCGGCTTGTCGGCTGCGACGGTCAGAGGCTTGGCTGGCGCCTTGGCCTTCGCATGCCAGACGGCAAGCGTGTAGCTGCCGGGGGGGACGCCGTCGATCGCGTAGCGCCCGTCCTTGCCGGTCACGGCGAAGAACGGGTTCTGCAGAACGACGATGAATCCCTCCATCTCCGTGTGGACGCGACAGAGCAGCGTATACACACACGGGAATTTCGCGCACTTGCTGAACACGTACTCCTTCGTCTGACCCTGCGGCCACGTGCCGAGGTTGAATTTCTCGTTGTCGGGCGAGAACACGTTGTGGGCTGTCGGGTCGTCGTTCAGAAAGCGCACCGTCGCCCCTGCGAGAACCGGCAGCACGTGCGGGACGAACTGCATCTTGCTCTGATCCATCGTGGCCGCCTTGCCGGGCGGAAACGTACCGACCGCGCTCTGCACGTACACCACCGCATCCCCGCTCGATGCTGCGCCGGTAACCTTGACGGTGCCGGTGACGGTCGTGCCGGCGGCGACCGCGATGGTGTGATTGAGGGATAGCAGCGCCGCGCCGACGAGAAGCGTGCCACTTGCAATTGAAAGCCGTTTCAATGGAGTCTCCCTGCGCTCAGAACGCGAAACGAACGAGCGCATTCAACGAGTGGTTCTGTCCCTGGTGAAAGTCGCGCTGGTACTCGAGCATGGCCTTGACGTTGGCGCGGATGAGCGCGCTCACATTGAAGACGCCGGTCTTCAGCGTCGGTACGCTCCGATCGCCGGGTGTCACGGCCTCGTAGCGAACGGTGCCCTGGAGCCACGGATAAATGAGGTAGTCGCCCTGCACGAACACCGCCTTGTAATCAGGTTCGAAGACTGCGCCCAGCGGGCGGCCGTCGGTGAAGAGTTGCAGCGAGTCGGTGCCGTGCACGTAGGCGCCAAAAACGTTCAGATCCTCATAAAAGGCGCTCGCGTAGACGCCGGTCCTGAGAAAATGGAGATCCTGCAGGCTCTGCGCAACGTCGGCGTCTGACGTCGACGGAAAATCGATGCCCTTGCCGTCACCTCGGTACGCGAAGACTCCGACACGGAGCGAGTTGTCCCGCCAGTTCTTCTCGGGGACCTGCGCGCCGCCGGTGTCGCCGTCGAGGCCCATGCCGCCGAACTTGTAGTCAAACCGCGCGTAGACGTCCTTCGCGTTGTTGCCGTCGAACCGTCCGGCCGGTCCAGGGCCTATGCCGTTGGCGAGTCCCGCCACCCAGAGGGCGCGATGCGCGATGATGCCGTAGCCCTCGATCCCGCGGACGATCGCCGGAATCGAGATGGGCGCCGGGCTCACGTCCTCGGTGAGGCCGGTCCCGCCGTTCAAGCCGATTGGGTTGTAGGCGAACAACGAATCGATCGCCGCGTCGGTGGAGAGCCACATCTCCTGGAACCCGTCGGCGACGTTGGGGGCGAACTTGCCCATCCGGAAGTGAAACAGGTCCTCGCGGCCGAACGGCGAATCGAACTGCAAGCGCGCGTGCTCGAGCTCGACGGAAACGGAACTGTCAGGGTTCTCGCCAAACGTCACTTCCGCGAGATACGACACGTGCTCGCCGAGCGTCCCCGCGCCGAAGATGTTGGCTTCCTGCGGGAACTGCAGGTCGTTCTTCACGCGCGTGACGCTCCCGTCCTCGTTGAGCGACGAGGTGTTGACGTCCGCAAACTTGATATTGACGGCGAGTGGTACGGCGCTGGAAATTTCACCGGGCCATACGGATTTCGGCCAGAGCTTCTTATAAGCGGGCGCGCCCAGGCTGACAGGCGGCTGCTTGACCATTTCCTCCGTCTCACCCGGCATTCGATAGCCGCGTAACCTGAACGCCTCTCCGAATGGGTTGAGCTTCGGAAAGACGATGTGGCAGGTCTGACAGCTCGTTTGATATTTGCGCGCAAACGCTGGAACGGCATACGCCGTCGAAGCGGTCGCGACAAGGACGAGCAGTACCAAGGTCGCGCGCACTATCCTGGACGCTGAGCGCTGTGAGATCACCATGTACCTCCCGGCGCGCCAGTGGTCAGGCGTGCCTGCACTCAGTTCAGCAACCAGACAGCCAGACGAGCTCATGGGCCGCTCGCTGGGAAATGGGCCTGTTTTGATGAAATTGAGCAGAGTCGCCGAGGGTGAGTCTTCTCGATGTCTGTCAGAGAATCTGACACTTACGACTAAGTGACATATTTGGAGATGTTTAGGTTATGTCCGAGAATCGGGCAGATGCGCGAGATTCAGTTCGTGGATCTTCCGGTAGAGCGTGTCACGCGAAATCCCCAGCATTCGCGCCGCGAGACGCTTGTTACCGTGTGATTGGCGGAGAGCTTCGGAGATCGCCCAGGCCTCGAGCTCGGCGAGGCGGAGGGGCACGTGCGACGCATCGCTGCTGGGCTGGTCGGCTGCTTCACCACGGTGCCGGAGCCAGCCCTGCACATCTTCGGCGTCGATGACGTGCCGATCGGCAGGCAGCGTCAGACTGACGCCTTCGAGAAGGTTCTCCAGTTCGCGGATGTTTCCCGGAAACGAGTAGCGTCCCAGCAACTCGAGCGCAGCGGGCTCGATCCGGTTCACGGCGTGCACCCCGCGCTCACGGATCGCGGAAAGGAAGTGCGCCGCGAGCAGTGGCAGATCCTCACGGCGCTCGCGGAGCGGGGGGATCTCGATCACCAGGACGGAGAGGCGGAAGAACAGGTCCTGGCGCATCCGTGCATCACGCATCGAGAGGAGGGTCCGGTTGGAGGCGGCGATGACGCGCACGTTGACCTGTCGGCTGTCGAGTCCGCCAACCGGCCGCACCTCACCGTCCTGCAGGACACGCAGCAGCTTGGCCTGAGCCTCGAGCGGCAACTCGCCGATTTCGTCGAGGAACAGGCTACCGCCATGCGCGGCCACGAACAGTCCGGGGTGATCGGTGAAGGCCCCGGAAAACGCACCGCGGCGGTGCCCGAACAGTTCGCTTTCGACGAGATCGCGCGGAAGCGCCGCACAGTTGATCGGCACGAACGGCCGCTTCGCGCGGCGGCTGTTGGCGTGGACCGCGCGTGCGATCAGTTCCTTTCCAGTGCCGGTCTCTCCCAAGATCAGGGCGGGAGTGTCGCTCCGGGCGGCTGCTTCTGCCCGGTCCATGACGGCGTGCATCCGGGCGGATCGGCTAATGACCCGCTCGAAGCCGTAACGGATAGCGACGAGCCGATCGAGGTGGTCGACGCGGTCGCGGAGCTCGGCAGCCTCCAAGACCCGCGCGACTTCCTTCAAAACGACCTGCTCGGCGTACGGCACCGGCACGAAATCCTCCGCGCCGCGGCGCATCGCTTCGGTCGCGTGCTCCACCGTCGGATGCGCGCTCATCAGCAATACGGCGACGTCGGGCCGGCTCTCCTTCGCCTTTTGCAGAAGATCGAGGGCGCCCAGGCCTGCGCCCGACTCGCAGAGGATGACGAGACGCAGTGCGGGTCGATGGCGGATCTCCGCTAGCACGGAGGCATCGTCGTCGCCGCGGTGCAAAGCAGGACGATAGTCCGCGAGGAGACCGCAGAGTGCGCTGTTCAGGTCCGGATCGCGCCCGACTAACAAGATCCGCGATTCGGCCGACGCGCTCGGCACCGGAGTAATCGCGGAATGGGCTGTGGACACTTGGGATGAGGGTGATCGTACCTAGCATCGCCGCCGCAAGCGCGCCTGTCAACCGCGCGCCCGCATGCGAAGCCGTCGGGATGTCTCTACACAATCAACATCGCGTCTCCGTAGCTGTAGAAGCGATAACGCTCCGCTATCGCCGCGCGATACGCCTCCAGCACGAGCTCTCTGCCGCCGAACGCCGCCGTCAGCATCAGCAACGACGACTTCGGCAGATGAAAGTTCGTCAGCAGGCTGGAGACGACGCGGAACTGGTGGCCCGGATAGATGAACAGGTTTGCGTCGGCCGAACCCGCAATCGGACGTCCGCCGCCGCGCAGCGCCGCGTCCTCCAGGGCCCTCGTCGTCGTCGTCCCGACGGCGACGATGCGACGGCCGGTGTCGAGCGCCGCGTTGATCTGCGACGCCGCCCTCTCCGAGATCTCGTACGGCTCCGCGTCAACGACGTGCGCTTCCACATCGTCGGTGCGGACCGGCTTGAAGGTCCCGTAGCCGACGTGAAGCGTGATGTTCGCGCGCTCGACGCCGGCGGCGTCGAGCGACTGAAGGAGGGGCCGATCGAAATGAAGGCCCGCCGTCGGCGCGGCGATCGATCCGCGCCGCTCGGCAAAGACCGTCTGGTATCGCTCGCGGTCCGCCTCTGTGTCGTGGCGGTGGATGTACGGCGGCAGAGGCACATGACCGATCGCATCGACGATCGCATCGACGGCGCCGCCGGTTTCCGCCCACAACCGAATCCTCCGGCGGCCGAAAAACCGCCGTTCCAGTACTTCGGCGATGAGCGTACCGGCGCTGCCCTCGAAGCGAATCCGCGCGCCCGGTTTGAGCTTCTGTCCTGGATGAACGAGAACGGTCCAGATCTCAGCGCCCTGGGGACCGGCGTCCGCCTCTTCCCTGCGCACGAGCAGGCACTCCACGGCGCCGCCAGAGGGAATCCGGCGACCGAGCAGCCGCGCGGGGAACACACGACTGTTGTTGGTGACAACCAGGTCTCCCGATCGCAGCATTCCGGGAAGATCGCCGATCGAGCCGTGGCTGAGTCGGCCGCTTCGTCGTTCGAGCGTCAGCAGGCGCGACTGTCCTCGCGGCGCTGGCTGCTGCGCAATGAGTTCCGCGGGCAGTTCGAAATCGAACTCAGCAACCCTCAAGACTGGGGTGCCTCGCCACCTTCAACCTCGGCGTTAATCTTGCACTCTACGGCACAGATTGTAATGGTCGAAGCATTACGGCCCGCACGCGATCCGCTTACGCCGACTGAAGGCGCGCCGAACGAGCCCGCGCCGGTCGTCGTCGACGCGCCGGTCGGCGTCCAGAACATCCCGCTGACGGTTCTTGCGGTCATCGCGGTGATTCTGCTGCTTCAGTTCGCGAGCGTGGTGTTCATTCCGGTCGTGATTGCAATCCTGATCAGCTACTCGCTGAGTCCGTCCGTCGCCTCGCTGCAGAAGGTGGGCATTCCGGCGTCGATCGGGGCGGGGATCGTCGTACTCCTGCTCCTCTCGCTGCTCGGCGTGGGCGGCTATAAGCTGTCGGGCGAACTCGGGCAGATCATCGATCAGGTGCCCACGGCGACGCAGCGGATTCGCGCCCGGATGCGGGCGCAGCAGGTCCAGCGGGGCGGCGTCGTCGACAAGATGCAGCGCGCGGCGAAAGCCGTCGAGAAGACCGCGAACGAAGCGACGCCGGACTCGCCGTCGCCCGGAGAGGTCCAGCAGGTCGCCGTCGTGCAGCCGGCATTCAGCGTGTCCAACTATTTATGGTCCGGCGGTATGACCGTATTGAACGTCGCGGGACAATTCGTGCTCATCGTCTTTCTCGTGTACTTCTTCCTCGTCACCGGCGATCTGTACAAGAGGAAGCTGGTGAAGATTGCGGGGCCGACGTTCACCGAAAAGAAGCTGACGGTGCAGATCCTCGACGAGATCAACCGTCAGATTGAAAACTTCATGCGCGTTCAGGTCCTGACGAGCGTGCTCGTCGCCGTGGCGACGTCGCTCGCGCTCTGGTGGCTCGGGCTTCAGCAGTACGTGATCTGGGGTCTCATGGCCGGCATCTTCAACTCGATTCCCTATCTGGGGCCTGTGATCGTGACCGGCGGCCTCGGGATCGTGGCCTTCATGCAGTTCGACAACTTCGAGCAGACGTTCACGGTGTGCGGCATCGCGTTCGCGATCACGAGCCTCGAGGGATTCCTGCTGACGCCAGCGCTCATGAGCCGCGCCGCGCGGATCAATTCGGCGGCCATCTTCACCGGCCTGCTCTTCTGGAGCTGGGTCTGGGGCGTCTGGGGGACCATCCTGGCCGTCCCGATGCTGATGATGGTCAAGGCGGTCTGCGATCACATCGAAGACCTGCAGCCGATCGGCGAACTGCTGGGCGAATGAAGCGAGGAGCGTCCGGTTTAGAGCTGCTGCGCCGCTGGGCACGGCTGTTCGATAGCGCCTTCAGAATCCCGGGCACGAATCTCACCTTCGGCCTCGATCCGCTGATCGGCCTCATCCCGGGCATCGGCGACCTGGCGTCGCCTGTTTTTTCGCTGCTGATCATCTGGCACGGCGCGAAGCTGCGCGTACCGAAGGTCGTCCTGGCACGGATGGTCCTGAACGCCCTCATCGACGCCGTGGTCGGCGCCGTGCCGGTCATCGGAGATGCGCTCGACTTCGCGTGGAAGGCGAACGACTGGAATATGGCGCTGCTCGAGCGTCATGCGATGCCCGGACAGCGCGCGACGTCCGGCGACTGGCTGTTCGTGATCCTCTGCATCCTCGTCGTGACGGTCGCAGCCTTCGTCCCCCTGTTGGTGGCCTGGCTCGGCATTGTCTGGCTGCGCAGCCATCTCTTCGCGCCGTGAGCGTCGAGCCCGGGGCACCCCGCCAGCATCGAGCCGACGTTTTGGGATAAAAAGGTCTGCTGTGCACATGCGATCGATGAGAGTCTGGCCAGGCAGCCCTTACCCGCTCGGGGCGACGTGGGACGGCGTGGGCGTCAACTTCGCGCTGTTTTCCGAACACGCGTCACGCGTCGAACTGTGCCTGTTCGACTCGACGGCGGCCGAAAGCGAATCGCTGACGATTCCGCTCGGCGAGCACACCGACATGGTCTGGCACGGCTACCTGCCCGACGTGCGGCCGGGCCAGCTCTACGGCTATCGCGTCCACGGACCGTACGATCCGGACAAAGGACACCGATTCAATCCCAACAAGGTCGTCATGGATCCGTACGCGCGGGTGATCGGCCGCACGGTCCTGTGGGACACGTCGCTGTTCGGCTTCCGGCCCGGCGAAGACGACACGACTTTCGACGACAGAGACAGCGGCGCGCACGCGCCGTTGTCGGCGGTCGTGGACAGCGCGTTCACGTGGGGCGACGATCGGCCGCTTCGCATCCCCTGGCACGAGACGTTGATCTACGAGCTCCACGTCAAAGGCTTTACTGCGCTGCATCCCGAGATCCCCGAATCGCTGCGCGGCACCTATCTCGGCCTGGCGTCCGAGCCGGCGATCCAGCATCTGGTCTCGCTCGGCGTGACGGCCGTCGAGCTGATGCCGGTCCATCACCATGTCGACGAATGGCATCTCGTCCAGCGCGGGCTGAGGAACTACTGGGGCTACAACACGCTGGCCTACTTTGCGCCCGACACGCGCTACGCGGCGTCGGCGTCGCCGCTCGAAAGCGTGCGCGAATTCAAGATGATGGTGCGCGCGCTCCACGCCGCGGGCCTCGAAGTCATTCTCGACGTCGTCTACAACCACACGGCCGAGGGCAATCATCTCGGGCCGACGATCTCGCTGCGCGGAATCGACAACAGCACGTACTACCGGCTGCAGCCCCACGCCGCCCGGTACTACGAGGACTTCACGGGCTGCGGGAACACGCTGAACATGCGCAGCCCGCGCGTGCTGCAACTGATCATGGACAGCCTGCGCTACTGGGTCACGGAGATGCACGTCGACGGGTTCCGGTTCGATCTCGCGAGCGCGCTGGCTCGTGAGTTGCACGCCGTCGACAAGCTCGGTGCATTCTTTGACATCATCCACCAGGACCCGATCCTCTCGCAGGTGAAGTTGATCGCCGAGCCGTGGGACCTGGGGGAAGGCGGCTATCAGGTCGGAAACTTTCCGACGAAGTGGACGGAATGGAACGGCAAGTATCGCGACGCCGTCCGCCGCTTCTGGCGCGGCGACGGCGGCGCCGTTTCCGAGCTCGCGACGCGTCTTTCGGGCAGCAGCGATCTCTACGAGCAGAGCGGACGCCGGCCGTACGCGAGCATCAACTTCATCACCGCCCACGACGGCTTCTCGCTCGCGGACCTCGTGAGCTACAACGACAAACACAACGAATCCAACGGCGAGCACAACGCCGACGGCGAGAACCACAACCTGAGCTGGAACTGCGGCGCCGAAGGGGACACGGCGGATCCCCACATACTGACGCTGCGCACCGCGCAGCGCCGCAACTTCATGGCGACCCTGCTCCTCTCGGTCGGCGTCCCGATGATCAACGGCGGCGACGAATTGTGCCGCACGCAGCGCGGCAACAACAATGCGTACTGCCAGGACAACGAGATCAGTTGGACGGACTGGACGCCGACGCCGGATCGGCGGGACTTTCTCGAATTCACCCGCTGCCTCATCCGGATCTGGAAGGAAAACGCGGTGCTGCGTCGCCGCAAGTTCTTTCAGGGGCGACGGATTCGCGGGGCCGAAGTGCAGGACATCGCGTGGCTGGATCCGTCGGGCGCCGAGATGACCGACGAGATGTGGAATTCGCCCGAGGTCCGCGGACTCGGCGTGCGGCTGAACGGCGACGCGATTCAGGAAGTCGACGAGCGGGGCGCGGCCATCGTCGGCGACACGCTGCTGCTGATCCTGAACGCGAGCGACCAGCCGCTCACGTTCACGATGCCGCCGACGGCGCCCATCGAGCGCTGGGACACGCTCATCGACACCACGGAACCCTGGCGGGCGCCGCGACGTTTGAGCGCGGGCGATCGGTACGAGCTCCCGGGACGCGCGATGGCGGTTCTGAAGCTGAACAACCGCAAGGACGATCTGCGGCGCGCGGCCGACTGGGAGCCGGAGGGAATCTTGTAATTTGGGAATTTGGGAATTTGAAAATATGAGTTCGGTGAATTGTTAAATGGCGAAAAGAGCCGCGAAGGGGGAATCACCGGCGGTGCCGCTCGATCCCGGACTGCCACGGCGCGTCGTCATCGAGAACGTCATGCCGCAGGTGGACGAAGGACGGTTTCCGGTCAAGCGGACCGTTGGAGAGGACGTCATCGTCGAGGCCGACATCTTCGCCGACGGACACGATGCACTGGCGGCGGTCGTGCTGTGGCGGCGGGCCGGCAAGACCGCGTGGCACGAGGCGCCCATGGAGGCGCTCGGCAACGATCGCTGGCGCGCGGCGTTCACGACCGCGGACTTCGCCGGCTACGAGTTCACCGTCGAGGGCTGGGTCGATCTGGGCGCGACGTGGCGGGGGGCGCTCGACAAGAAGATCGCGGCCGGACAGGACGTATCGAGCGAGCGGCTCGAGGAACGGACGCTGCCGAAAGACGGCGGTCGCAGCCGGGGCACGCGATGGCCGCGTATTCTGCGCGTCGTCGTCGAACGCCAGCGCGCCCGCTTCGGCGCGTGGTACGAGATGTTTCCGCGATCGGCCGGCAGCGATCCCTCGCGCGGCGCGACGTTCAGGGAAGCGGAAGCGCGGCTTCCCTACGTGGCCGCGATGGGGTTCGACGTGCTGTATCTGCCGCCGATCCACCCCATCGGACGGAGCTTTCGCAAGGGACGAAACAACGCGCTGACGCCAGCGGCGGGCGATCCCGGCAGCCCGTGGGCGATCGGATCGGACGAAGGCGGCCACACGGCGGTCGAGCCGGGGCTCGGCACGCTGAAGGACTTCGCGCACTTCGTGAAGGCGGCCGCGGCCCAGGGCCTGGAGATCGCGCTGGACATCGCGTTCCAGGCGTCGCCCGATCATCCGTACGTGAAAACGCACCCGTCGTGGTTCCGGCACCGGCCGGACGGCACGATCAAGTACGCCGAGAATCCGCCGAAGAAATACCAGGACATCTATCCGTTCGATTTCGAATCCGAGGACTGGTCGGCGCTGTGGCGCGAGCTCAAAGGCGTGATCGAGTTCTGGATCGCGCGGGGCGTGAACATTTTCCGCGTCGACAATCCGCACACCAAGCCGTTCGCGTTCTGGGAGTGGGCGCTCGGCGAGATCCGCGCCGCGCATCCCGACGCGATCTTCCTGTCCGAGGCGTTCACGCGGCCGAAGGTCATGCGCTATCTGGCGAAGGTCGGATTCTCCCAGTCCTACTCCTACTTCACGTGGCGCAATACGAAAACAGAGCTCGAGGCGTATTTCACCGAGCTGACGCAGACAGGGGTGGCCGAGTACATGCGGCCGAACCTGTTCACGAATACCCCTGACATCCTCCACGAGTATCTGCAGACCGGCGGCCGGCCGGCGTTCCAGGCGCGCCTGGTCCTCGCCGCCACGCTCGGAGCGAGCTACGGCATCTACAGCGGGTTCGAATTGTGCGAGAACACGCCGGTCAGGCCCGGGAGCGAGGAGTATCTCGATTCTGAAAAGTACGAGATCAAGATCCGCGATTACGAGCGGGCCGACAGTCTTGCCGAGCTGGTCGCGCGAATCAACGCGATCCGCCGGGAGCACCCGTCACTCCAGTTCGATCGCGGCCTCGCGTTTCACGAGACCGACAATCCGCAGCTCATCTGCTACAGCAAACGCGCTCCCGACGGAAGCGACCCGATTCTGGTCGTCGTCAATCTCGACCCGTTCAACATGCAGCACGGCCACATCCACCTGCCGCTGGCGGAATGGAAGTTTCCGCCCGACACCGACATCGAGGCGCACGATTTGCTGTCGGATGAAACCTATTTCTGGCGCGGCGAGTCGAACTACGTGCGGCTCGACCCGCAGGTGCGGGTCGCGCACGTGATCGCGGTGCGCCATGGCTGATCCGTACTGGTACAAGGACGCGATCATCTACGAGGCGCACGTGCGCGCCTTCTTCGACAGCAACAACGACGGCATCGGCGATTTTCCCGGTCTGACGAGCAGGCTCGACTACCTGCAGGCGCTCGGCGTCAACACGCTGTGGCTGCTGCCCTTCTACCCCTCGCCGCTGCGCGACGACGGGTACGACATCGCCGATTACGAGGGCATTCATCCGAGCTACGGCACGATCCAGGACTTCGAGCGCTTCATGGACGAGGCGCACAAACGCGGCATCCGCGTGATCACCGAGCTCGTCATCAACCACACATCCGATCAGCACCCGTGGTTTCAGGCGGCGCGCCGCGCGCCGGCGGGATCGCCCGAGCGCGACTTCTACGTCTGGAGCGACACCAACCAGAAGTACCAGGGTGTGCGGATCATCTTCACCGACACCGAAACGTCGAACTGGTCGTGGGACGACACCGCCAAGGCGTTCTACTGGCACCGGTTCTTCCATCACCA
>Ga0310810_10002371_pt1 | contig 20261 bp, 23 predicted proteins | sample NCmetagenome_FD_207641 | JGI IMG/M metagenome (GOLD analysis project Ga0310810, IMG submission 207641) | Soil microbial communities from experimental microcosm in Duke University, North Carolina, United States - NC | ecosystem: Engineered > Artificial ecosystem > Soil microcosm > Unclassified ...
GACTCCATGTCGAAGAGATCATCGTCAATCGGATGCTGCCCGACGGCGGACCATGTCCGATGTGCGACCGGAGGCGGTCGCTCGAGCGCGCGGTGCTGAAGCAGATCGGGCGCGGGATCGGCCGCGGGCGTGACGTGCGCGTGGTGCCGGCGGAGATCCAGGAGCCGACCGGCGTGAACGCGCTCGCGAAGATCGGGCGGGCGCTGGTCTCGCCCGCGTCGACGCGGTTTGCGTTTCCGCCTTCGATCGCAGCGCTAAAACGCCGCGCCACACCAGATCGAGAACGCGACGTTTCCACGGTGTCCGCCGAAGAACTGGAAGCCTTCAAGGGCGCGAAACTCCTCTTCTTCGGCGGCAAGGGCGGCGTCGGCAAGACGACCGTGGCGGCCGCCACGGCGCTGCGCTTCGCGAGCGCGGATGCCACGCGTCGGGTGCTGCTGATGTCGACCGATCCGGCGCACTCGCTTGGCGACGTCCTCGATGCGGCGGTCGGCGACACCGCGCGGCCGGTGAAAGGCGGGCCGCCGAACCTGCGCGTTCGGGAGCTGGACGCCAGTCGCGCGTGGGCGGCGCGGCGCGCCTCGGTCGAGGCCGCCGTCGAAGATCTCGCCGCCGCCCTTGGCTCCGGCGGCCTCAGCCCGACCCGCACCCGCGTCTCGGAGCTGATCGATCTGGCCCCCCCGGGTGTCGATGAGCTCTTCGGCGTCCTGTCCATGTTCGAGGCGCGCGACGAGCACGACGTGATCGTCATCGATACCGCGCCGACGGGGCACGCGCTGCGCCTGCTCGCGATGCCGGAGACGGCGCTCGCCTGGGTCCACGCGCTGCTCGCCATCTTGTTGAAGTACCGCGCGGTCGTCGGCCTCGGCGACCTCGCCGCCGACATGCTCGACGTCGCGCGCGACTTGCGGGAGCTGCGCGCGCTTCTCACCGACGCGACCCGCACGCGCGTGGTCGCGGTCACCCGTCCGGCGGCGTTGCCGCGACTCGAGACGGCGCGGCTCGTGCGCGGCCTGCGTCGTCTCGATGTGGCGGTCGGCGCCGTGCTCGTCAACGGCCGCACGCCACCCGAGGGCCCACGCTGTCGCCGCCTGGCTGCCATCGAAGCCGGGGAGGTCGAAGCACTCGCCGCCGGCCTCCGTCCGATTCTCGGTCGTCAATACGCTATGATTTCGGCTCCGATGCAGGCGCCGCCGCCACGCGGGGTCGCGGCGCTCGCACGGTGGATCCGGAGGTGGCGGTGGCACGACGACCCGCAGGACGCGTGAAGGACGACGGCGCGACGGTGACGTATGTCTATTGCCTGGTGCAGCGGGCCCGCGCACCGCGGCTGACGCGCGCGCCGCGCGGCCTGCCCGGTACCGGGCCCGTCCGTGCGCTCGCTGCGGGCAATGGCCTGTGGCTCGTCGTCGCCGATGCGCCGCTCTCGCGTTACGGCAGCGGGCCCGTGGAGGCGCGGCTGCGCGACCTCGAGTGGGTCGCCGCCTGCGCCGCCGCGCACGAGGCCGTCGTGGAGTTCGCCGCGCGGAGCGCCGCGACGATTCCGCTGAAGCTCTTCACGCTCTTCAACGGCGACGAGCGCGCCGTCGAGCATATCGATCGGATGCGGCCGACGGTCGATCGGGTGCTGAGCCGCGTGGCCGGCCGTCAGGAGTGGGGTGTGCGCGTGCGGCTCGACGACGTCCAGGCCAGGCGGCGGGGAGTCGCCACCGCGCAGCGCGCGACGCGCGGCATGACGTCCGGCACGCGCTTCCTGATGGTGAAGAAGCAGCAGCATGCCGCGGTGCGCGAGGCGCTCGCCCGCGGCCGTGACGACGTCGAGGCGGCGTTCGAGTCGCTCGCCGATCTCTCCGACGATACGCGCCGGCGGCCGCCGGACACCGTCGACGGCGCCGCGCATCTCGTGCTCGACGCGGCCTTCCTGCTGGCCCCGACGCGGCTCGCGCGCTTCAAGAAGGTGGCGCGCGCCACGGCCACGCGCCTCGCGCGTCACGGGTACGAGCTGACGTTGTCGGGGCCGTGGCCGCCTTACAACTTCGTCACGGGGGTCCGGTGAGACGCTCCGGATCGCTGCCGCCGAGCGGCGACGACGCGCGCGCGATCTTCGCCACGAGCGACACGTCGCTGTTGGAGCTCGTCGACAATCTCTTGACGAAGGGGGTGGTGCTCACGGGGGACGTCGTGCTCGGCCTGGCCGGCGTCGACCTCGTCTACGCGCGGTTGTCGGTATTGCTGTGCGCGGCAGACCGTCTGCTGGACCCGAGGGACGCCATCGCGCCGCGAGGCGCGCCGTGAGTATGTACGTCTACGCGGTGCTCACGGGCGCGCCGCGGTCGGGCTCGCTCGCCGGCCTCCGCGACGAGCCGCTGCGTGCGCTTCGCGTCGGCGATCTGGTCGCCGCGGTCGGCGAGATGAGCGAGCGACCCGCGGTGAGCGAGGCGACGCTGCGCGCGCATGACGTCGTCGTCCGCCGGCTCGCGGATGCCGTGGACGCGATCCTGCCCGTGCGTTTCGGCTCACTGCTGTCCGAAACGACGCTCACGGACGTGCTGAGGCGGCGCGCGCGCGAGCTGGGCGAGGCGCTCGCGCTGGTCGCCGGGCGCGAGCAGATGACCCTGCGCGTGCTCGGCGAGGTGTCGCCGCCCGAAACGGTCGCGCCGCAGACGAGCGCCGACGCCGCGGGCGGGCTGGGACCCGGGGCGCGCTACCTGGCCGCGCGGCACGCGGAATGGCGGCGAGGTCGCGAAGCCCCCGAGCTCGCCGCGGTGCGCCCGGCCCTGGCGTCGCTGGTGCGCGTGGAGCGCGTCGTGCGCCACGACGCGCCGCCGCTGCTCGCGAGCGTGTACCACCTCATCGACCGCGGCCAGGGCGCCGCGTACCAGACCTTGATCGAGCGCGCGACGCTCGCGCCGATCCGACTCGTCGCGACCGGACCGTGGCCGCCCTATGCGTTTGCGCCCGAGGCGCTCGAATGACCGCGCCGACGCCGCGGCGTCCCGAGGCCGCCCTGCACGTGCGCGAGCTCGAATCGCTGCGCGCGGAGCTCGAGCGACGCGTCGGGGATATCGCGCCACCGCGCTGGAACGCGGATCCCGAGGACGTGCAGCGCTCGGTCGCGCGGCTGGTGCTGACGCTCGTCGAGTTCCTGCGCCAGCTCATGGAGCGCCAGGCCATCCGGCGCATGGAAGCCGACACGCTGACGCCCGACGAGACCGAAGCCGTGGGGCGTGCGTTGATGCAGCTCGAAGACACGATCCGCGACATCGGGGCGCGCTTCGGCCTCGCCCCCGAAGACCTCAATCTCGACCTGGGCCCGCTCGGCCGCCTCCTCTGACCCCATAAAGGAGCTCCGCCCGTGGTGACGAAAACGCTCAAGGACAAGTACTGCATCGTCGGCGTCGGCGAGACCGAGTACTCGCGCGGCTCCGGCCGCTCGACGCGCGCGATGGCCGTCGAGGCGGTTCGCAAGGCGATCCTCGACGCCGGCCTGCGCGCGTCCGACGTCGACGGCATGCTCGACTATCAGTCGGGCGATTCGACGCTCGCCACTCACGTCGCGCCCGATCTCGGCATCCGTCTCAACTTCTATATGGACGTCGTCGGCGGCGGCTCGTCGACGGAAGCGCTCATCGGGCTGGCCATGGGCGCGATCGAGACGGGCATGTGCAATACCGTCGCGATCTACCGATCGATGAACGGCTACTCGGAGTTTCGCATCGGCGGCACGGGCGCGCGCGCGGCGCAGCCCGTGCGCGGGATGGACCTGGCCCAGGTGCCGTTCGGGATGCGCAGCGCGGGGCAGACGTTCGCGCCGACGTTCATGCGCCACATGTACGAGTACGGTACGACCTCGGAGCAGCTGGCGGCCGTGAAGGTCGCACACAGCAAGCACGCCTCGAACAATCCGAAGGCGATTGCCAAAGAGCGCGTCACCGTGCAGGACGTCGTCGGCTCGCGCTGGATCGTGAAGCCACTGCACCTGCTCGACTGCTGTCTCGAGACGGACAATGCGACCGCGATCATCGTCACGTCCGCCGAGCGCGCCCGCGATTTGAAGGCGCGGCCCGCCTACATCATGGGCGTCGCCGGCCGCGTGTCCAAGCCGCGCGTCGACTTTCACTGGGTGCACGGGCCGATCTCCCGCGTGGCCGGCCACTACGCCAAGGACATCGTGTTCGGCCAGGCCGGCATTCGGCCCGACGACGTCCACATCACCGGCTCCTACGACGCGTTCACGTTCACCACGATGCTCCAGCTCGAGGAGTACGGGTTCTGCAAGAAGGGCGAAGGCGGCGCGTACGTTTCGAGCGGCATCATCGAGCTCGGCGGCAAGCGGCCGAACAATACGTCGGGCGGGCACCTGTGCGAAGGCTACACGCACGGCATGTCGATGGTCATCGAGAACGTCCGTCAGCTCCGCGGCACGGTCGACGACACCTGCCCCGGCGCCGCCGACGGCAAGCACAGCTACGACTATTCGGTGGGCAAGTGCCGCCAGGTGCGCGACGCCGAGATCACGATGAATCTCGGCTGGGCGATGCCGGCCACGGGCTCGGCCGTGATCATGAGGAGATAGCGCGATGCCCCAGCCCGTGACCTACCGCGGCATGACGTTGATCGTTCCCGACAACGACAGTGAGTGGAAGGAGTACTACGCCCACGCGCGCCAGCACCGGCTGATGCTGCGCGCGTGCACGAAGTGCGGCCTCATGCGCTACCCCGCGCTGCACGCCTGCCCCTGGTGCATGGAGCTCGGCTGGACGTGGAAGGAAGTCAGCGGCCGCGGCACGATTTACTCGTACGAGACCGTCGTGCACGCGATCCAGCCGGGCTTCAAGGACGCCACGCCCTACACCGTCGTGCTCGTCGAGCTGGACGAGCAGCGCGGGAAGCCAACGGCCGACGAGGGCCTGCGGATCATCGCGAACCTCGTGAAGCCCGACGGGGTCACGATGGAAGACGAAAAACAAGTCGCGATCGGCAAGCGCGTGCGCGTCGTGTTTCAGGACGTCGGCGAGGCGATGGCGCTGCCGCAGTTCACGCTGACCGACGAGCCGCCGCAGGGCCGGGTGTGGCGGCTGCCGGAATGACGACCTCGGCCGACGAGACGCGGTAAAAGTCGTAGAAGTCCTGGACCGGCGCTTCGAGCGAGAGCACGGGAAGTGGAAAACACGCGTCCAGGTTGCTCGCGCTCGACTCGCGTGCGAGGCGCTGCAGGAAGGTGCGCCCCATGTCGGCTTTGACGCGGCCGTGCCGGTCGAGGAACTGGCCCCACAACGGCATGTGACGAAACCGGCCGGGCATCACACGCGCCGTCGCGAGATACGCAGGCGGGAATAGCCGACGATACGCCCCGATGTTGTAGAGCCACGACGCACCGACCACGCGGAGCGGCCCGTGCGAGCTTCGCTTCACGTGCGCGAAGATCGAGGCCAGCTCGGTCAATCGCGCTTCGACGCCCTCGCGCGCGAGGGGCGATCCGCCGCTCGATTCTGCGTTGCGAAAGTGCAGGCGGATCCGATCATCGTCGAGCCGCGCGTACGAAAAACATCCGACACTCGCGACGACGTCCGGCCCGGCCGGCTCCCCACCCCGCGCGACATAAAAGCGATACGTCCATTCGGCGGGGTCGTCCGCTTCTTGCAAGCCCGCGATGTAGTCCTGCCACGTTGGGTGCCGGGCGTCGAAGTCGCGGCCGAGGCCGAACCGTATATAAAGGTTGGTGGAGTCAAGGAGGGCGTCCGAGAACGGACGCCCTGACAGCGCAGCAACTTTCTTCGCGAACGCGAGCTGAAGCGCGAAAAACTCTTTGGCGCAGATCAAAAGTACTCGAACGTGGCCGTGCCGCGGGCCATGCGCAGGCGGAGGTCGGCCATGAAGACCAGATAGGGATGAGCGCCGCGCGCGACGAGCGCGTCGCGATCAGCGGCCAGCAGCGCGGCGCACGCCTCGACATCCAGTCCGTGCTCGGCCATAGCGGCATCCGGATCGGCGACGAAGCGCGCGCGGAACGCATCGTCCGACTTCAGCGCGTACAGGCAGCGGTTCAGCGCGTACGCGGCGGCCGGTGGGAAGCGATAGTGGGTGTCGGTCATCGCGGCTCGCACTGCCATTCCACCACGGCGTTGCCGTGGTGCCATGACGGCTCGTAGCAATAGATCTCGGCCTTCCCCGCGCCGACCGCGCCGAGCACCGTGATCCACGTGCGCAGCTCGACATTGCCGGCCTTGTCCAGCTCCTCACCGGTCAGCGCGGCGAGCTCCACGCCCCGTCCGTCGCGCAGCGCATCGAGCACGCGCCGGTCCCAGTCGTAGTCGGGCGACGCGTAGCGCTCCGTCCCGGGATAGTGGGACATGCCGCCCGAGGCCATCAGCACCACGCGCTCGGGGCGGGCGCCCAGGATGTCCCGGAGCGCCTCGCCCCACGCGTAGCACCGCCGTGGTGTCGGCTGCGGCGGCAAATACACGTTGACGTGCAGCGGCACGATCGGCACCGCGGGCGCCGGCATCGTGAAGTGCAGCGGAACGAAAAAGGCATAGTCCAGCCGCGCGTGCTGCGTGTAGAGCAGGTCGAAGCCGCGCTCGATGCCCTGCTCGGCGATCGCGCGCGCGAGCGGCTCGTGAATCGGAAAACGATAGGTGTACGGGCCAAACGTCCCCGCCGCCTCGGCGCCGACGTAGACCGCGAGCGCCGGCACCGCATCGAGGAAGAACGCCTCGACGTGATCGCCGGCCACCATGACGATGGCGTCCGGCTGCAGCATGGCGAGCCGCCGGCGCACGCGCGCGAACGCCGCGTGCACGCGCAGCACCAGGTCGCGGTCTTCCGTCTCCGGACGCGCGATGAGCTGCGGCGTGTGCGCGCACGCGAATGCGCCGACGAGCATCAGCGCGTCAGCGCGCGAGCCGCGTGTCGGGCGAGTCCGTCACCCGCGCGAGCACGTCGTCGAAAACTTTGTCCGCCAGTGTCCGGACCTCGTCGCGGGTCAGCGGCTGGATCGGATGCGGCACCATGACCGTCCGATAGGCCGTGGCGCCCAGCGCCTCCGCCTGCGCTTTTGCGGCGCGGGCGAACTCGGTCGAGATGATCGTCGCCGTGGGAATACCGTGGTCCTCGAAGAACACGCCGTCGTGCACACTGCACGTGGTGCAGGACCCTCAGTCCGCGAGCGCTTCGATCAGCACATCCGTCCCGCCGACGATCTCGTCCCGCAGCGGATCGGGGGCCGGTCGGGCAAAGGTCGGCTTCTTCTTGCGCATAATCGCCTTCGGCCGCGCCCGCTCGCGCAGCAGCTCCTCGAGACGGTCCAGCAGGTGATCGCCCTTGGCCTTCGAGATGTCGAGCAGCGTCACGACCTTGCCGTCGAGCGACGAGGGGCGCGGCGCCGTCTTGCGCGGCACGGCCACGGAATCGGTGGGATCGAGATACTCGGTCATCGGATCCTCCTCATCACGAGATTGCTGCCCTTCGAGAACGTCCAGCCCGGCACGACGGCCGAGAACCGTCCCGCCGTCCCGCCCGCCACGAGAATCTTGATGTGCTCGGGCGCGCGGAACTTCGGAATCGGTGTGCGATCGTGCCCCGGATCTGCAAACTTTCGCAACACGTGCTCGGGCAGCCCGTCGCCGCCGTCCCGGCCCGGCACGAGCTCACAGACCGGACGCTGGAGCCGCTCGAACAAAAAGCGCCGCACGTCGGCCTTCGACCAGCCATCGCCGGCCACGATCGCCGCGTGCTCCGGCGACAGCACGAGCAGCGTGTCGCCCCAGTGCGTCATCTTGTGGTGCTCGATGACCGCCATGCTGGCCGCCACCGTCGCCAGCAGATCGGGCGCGGTGCGGCTGCGTTGATCGTACACGGTGAGCGGGGCGTCGGCGGCGAGCACCGCGACGGTGTCGTCGTCGGCCGCGAAACCGTGCTCGACCGCCAGCGACGCCCACGGGCTCGCTTCCTCGTTTTCGCCGATGCAATACGTGTAGCGTCCGGGATGCGCGAACGTCGACATGCTGACCACGCCCGGCCGCGCACCGCCGACGTTGACGCACACCAGGCGCAGCGCGCGCCCGATCGTGGCGTTCGCGCGCCAGCCGGGACCGAACAATCCCGCGGCGCAGTTGATGTCGAGCGCGCCGCGGACCGGCCCGTTGACGACGATGAGCGGGGCCGGCGCGTTGGTCGTCGCGGACACGCCGTGCAAGTCGAACGCCTCGTCGCACACGGCGTCCACCGCCGCCAGCACGACCGGCACATATTCGGGACGGCAGCCGGCCATGACCGCGTTGACCGCGATCTTCTCGACCGTCGCGCGGCCGTAGTTCGGCGGAACGAGCGCGATCAGCTCGTCGGCGGCACGGCCCGTGGCGTCGATCGCGCGCGCGACGCGCTCGCGCGTGGGCGGCACGACGGGCAAGCCATCCGTGACACCCCGCTCGAAGAGGGATTCTATTGGATCTGTTGTAGCGGGGTCCGCACGCCCGTTCATTGCTCGCGCTTCTTCATACGCCGGAGGCTATCACGGCGCAGGTATGCTGGCGTTGTGTTGGCCTGGCGCTTCGGTGTGCTCGTCGCCGTCGTCCTGGTACTCGCGTCCGCCGCGCGCGCGACCGAACCGCCGCCACCGGGACGCGGCTACGACCACGCGTTGACGGGCAAGGTGTGGGACGTGCAGCGGGGGCGCTTCGTCACGCAGCAAGAGCTCGGCGCCGCGGTGAGTGCGGCGAGGTTCGTGCTCCTCGGTGAGCGTCACGACCACCCCGAGCACCATCAGTTCCAGGCGTGGCTCGTGCGCCGGATGATCGAGGCCGGCCGGCGCCCCGCCGTGGCGTTCGAGATGCTCGATACCACGCAGGCGCCGGCGCTGGCGCGGCACCTGGCCGCGGCCCCGCGCGATGCCGCCGGGCTCGGTCAGGCGGTGGACTGGGAGACGAAAGGCTGGCCGGCGTGGCGACTCTATCAGCCGATCGCCGAAGCCGCGCTTGCCGCGGGCTTGCCAATCGTGGCGGCCAATCTCCCGCCGGCGACGGTGCGCACCGTCGCGCGCGGCGATCTCTCGGCGCTCGATCCGGCGTTTGTGCGCCGCCACGCGCTCGACCGGCCGGCGGCGGCCCAGGCCGCACTCGAAGAAGAGATTCGCACCGCGCATTGCGGCGCGCTACCCGAGACGATGATGGCCGGCATGGTCACCGCGCAGCGGGCCCGCGACGCCGAGATGGCGGAGCGACTCGTCGCCGCGCAGCAGGACGGCGCCGTGCTGGTCGCGGGCTCGGGTCACGTGCGCACCGATTACGGGGTGCCCGCGGTGCTTGCGACGCTCGCCCCCGGCGGGCGCGTGACGAGCGTGGCGATGCTCGAGGTCGTCGACGAGTGGACGCAGCCGGGTCAGTACTCGGGCCAGTTCGGGACGGGCGGCCTGCCGTTCGACTACGTCTGGTTCACCGCACGCGCGGACGACGTCGACCACTGTGCCGAGCTTCGCCGGCGAGCGCCCGCCGGCGCGAAGTAACATCCATCACACGCGCGGCGGGGTATGGGGGACCATTTCTGGGCCATCTCTATTGCCGGCAAATTCTAAAGTCGGCGTAGTCGCCCGCGGCGACCGACCCCGTATCGTCGGCGTCGGTGAGGACAGCAATGCCGATCGGCTTGGGCGGCTCTTTGGCGCCGAAGTACTTGCGGAAGTCGTCCAGGACGTTCACCTTCTCCTCCCGCCACTCGCCGCGCCCCTGCACGCCGCTGCGCAGCACGCGCACCTGCGTGAGCCCATTGTTGGACGTCAGGTGCGTACCCACTGGAACCTTCTCGCTCCAGATGTACTTCACGGCATAGGGACCCGTGATGCGTGAGTGCGGCACGAGCATGTAGACGGCGAGCGCGCTGTCGTTCGTCGCGGATTCGCGCTCGTCGCCGCCGCGAGGAAACTGCTGCGGCCGCCATGACCAGACGAGCACCGGATAGGCGGCGAGATCCCAGCCCTGAACCTCACGTGCCGCCTGGATGCCGAGGCCTTTCGACGCCGCGCGGAGGAAGCGCTTGCCGCCCTCTTCCCCTACGACGTAGACCTCCTTGCCCGTTTCTTTGCGGGCCTTCCACGCCGACGGAAACTCACCAACCTGCGCGTGGCTGAAGTCCTCGACGACCTTGCAGTCGTCCTCAGCGGGCACGGTGGGCGGAACGATGAGCGCGATCGCGACCGCGAGGGCGAGCAGGACGCCAGTAACGACGTGACGCATCGCTCCGCGATGGTGCAACGCTCAGGCCATCAACGACCGCGGCTCAGGCCATCAACGACCGCGGCTCAGGCCATCAACGACCGCGGCTCAGGCCATCAACGACCGCGGCTCAGGCCATCAACGACCGCGGCTCAGGCCATCAACGACCGCGGCGCCACCAACGATGCACGAGGTTGTCGACGACTTCGCCGAGCTGGCCAATGGTCCTGCACTCCCGCACGAGGTCGCAGGACGGCGCATACATGGGCATCACACTGTCGCCGATCCCCCAGCCCCACTGGCCTTCGGGATTGAGCCAGATGATGCCCTTCACGCGCTCGCGGATCAGCCGCAGCGCCCACGACTGCGGGTCGTTGTAGTTGTTCCGGGCGTCGCCGAGGACGAGGATCGTCGTCTTGCGGTCGAGCGACTCGAGCTCGCTGTTGGCGAACCGGCTGAACGCGTAGCCGAAGTCCGAGCGGCAGTGATAATCGACGGGCGCCGCTTTGAGCGCCCACTCGATCCCGCGCTCCACGGGGTACGCCGAGAAGGCCTGGGTGACCTCGGCGATCTCCGAGACGAACACGAACGAGCGGACGCGGCTGAAGCACTCCTGCAAGCTCCACACGAGCTGCAGCATGAAGCGCGAGGCGTTGCGCACCGAGTCCGAAACGTCGCAGATCGTGATCAGCTTCGGCTTGTCGCGATGACGCCGCTTGAGGAAGACCTCCATCGGCACGCCGCCGTACGACAGGCTCTTGCGGATCGTGCGACGCGTGTCCAGGCGCCCGCGCTGCTCCTGCCGCTGTCGGAGCGCCAGCGCGTCCTTGATCTTGCGCGCCAGCCGCGCCACGACGTTCTTCATCTGCGCGACCTCGTCGGGCGTGAGTGCGAACAGCGGCTTGTCGGACAGCACTTCGCGCGTGAGCTTCTCGCCCTGACGGTACGCGCGTCGCTCGAGCTCGCGCTCGACGTGCTGACGGATCATGCGGTTGAACGCCTCGAGCCGCAGCTCGAGATAGTTCCGGATCCTGGCCAGCTGGCCCGGATCGAGCCCGCGCGCCTCGAGCATCCGCATGATCTTCTCGATGTCGCGCTCGATGGCCGACCAGTCGAACTTGTCCTGGATCTTGCGCGAGAAGTACCCGACCTGCAGAAAGTACATCAGGCGCTCGAGGCCCGCGTTCTGGCCGCCGGCCCGGATGGCCATCTCCATCTCGCTGCCTTCGCCGCGCATGAGCAGCTCGGTCAGATCGTCGAGCTCGAGGCCTTCCTCGTCCACGAGGTGGTCGAGCAGGTCCTGCACGCGCGGATCTTGCGGTCCGAGCGCCTTCTGGATGCCCTCTCCGAGCGCCTGCAAATCGAGGAAGTAGAGATTGAAGATCCGCTCGAAGGTCTCGAGGTCGCGCGACTCCTTGACGAGCGTGGCGGCGAGGGTCGACTTGAACGTCTCCCGGTCGGCCAGACCCACCTCGGCGCTTGCGGCCAGCGAATCGAGCGCCTCGGACGGGGAAATGCGGAGCTCCGCGCGACGGAGATCGCCGATGAACTCGAGGATGCGCTCGTCCATCTGATTTACGGTCGGAGAATCATTGCGCGAGTACCTTGTCGAGGGCGCCTTTCACGCGCTCGAGATCCTTCTCGTACTTCACGAGCATCGTGAGCGTCGACTCCACGAGCGCCGCATCGAGCGTCTGCGCGTTCAGGATCACCAGCGAGCGCGCCCAGTCGAGTGACTCCGACACCGACGGTGGCTTGCGCAGCTCCAGCGCGCGGATCTTCTGCACCGCCGCGACCACGGCGGATGCCAGCTTCGCCGGGATCTCCGGCACCTTGAGTCGGATGATCTCGAGCTCCTCCGCCGGCGCGGGAAAGTCGATGAACAGATGCAGGCAGCGCCGCTTCAAGCCGTCCGACAGCTCGCGCGCGTTGTTCGACGTGAGCACGACGAGCGGGATGTGCTTGGCCTTCACCGTTCCGAGCTCCGGCACGGACACCTGGAAGTCCGACAGCACCTCGAGCAGGAACGCTTCGAACTCCGGCTCGGCCTTGTCGATCTCGTCGATGAGCAGCACGACGGGCTGATCGGACTGGATGGCCGAGAGCAGTGGCCGCTGCGACAGGAAGCGGAACGAGAAGAACGCATCGTCCTGCCCCGCGATGCGCGCGACGGCATCGGGGAGCGAGGGCGCGTCGGCAATGAGCTCGCCGATGCGATCCTTCAGCAGCTGCGTATACAGCAGCTGCTTGGCGTACTTCCACTCGTACAGCGCCTTGCCTTCGTCGAGCCCCTCGTAGCACTGCAGCCGAATGAGCGGCCGCCCCGTGATGTCGGCAAGCGTCTTGGCGAGCTCGGTCTTGCCGACACCCGCCGGACCTTCGATGAGGACCGGACGTCCCATGCGCTCCGAGAGGTAAACGACGGTGGAGATCCGCCGGCTCGCAATGTACCGCGCATTCTTGAAACGCTGCTGGACGTCTTCGACCGAATCGAACATGGGCTCCTCTTCCCCGACGAATCAGGATTGAACGCCCGTTCATTGTAGCAGCAGACCGTTCGGTACAATCGCTGCATGACGGGCGCCGATCCCACGCGCTATCACCGTCTGCAGCTGTGGCTTCGGCTCGCGCGACTAGCACTCGGTGCCGCATACCTCACCGTGCTCGTGTTCGCGCGCTTCGGTCCCGCGCTGGCCGCGTCGATCTCGCGCCTGACGTCCAGTGCGCCGGCGCAGGTGGCGCTCGTCGCCGCGTCGATTGGACTCGGCCACGCGCTCCTCGGCTTACCGCTGACTTGGGTGTCCGCGTGGGTGCTGCCGCGACGATATGGCTTGCTGCACCAGCCGCTCCGAGGCTGGCTCGCCGATCGTGCCAAGGGCGCGGCGCTCGGCGCAGTGATTGCGCTGGCGGCCGTCGAGGTGCTGTACGCGTTGCTCCGCGCCACGACGCTCTGGTGGCTGGCGGCGGCGGCCGCCGCATTTCTGTTCGCCATCGTCATGACCGCGGTGGTTCCCGTCTGGATCCTGCCGATGTTCTATCGCCTCACTCCCCTCGCCGATCCGGTGCTGGCCGGCCGCTTGCTCGCTCTGGCGGAGCGCGCGGGCGTGCGCGCAATCGGCGTGTCGATCGCGGACCAATCGCGCAAGAGCCGCACCGCCAACGCCGCCGTCATGGGGCTCGGCCGCACGCGTCGCATCGTGCTCTACGACACGCTCGCGAACGGGTTCTCGGCCCCGGAAGTCGAGGCCGTGCTCGCGCACGAGCTCGGCCATCACGTGCACGGCGACATGCGACGCGGTCTCGCGGTGCACGCCGTCATCGGTGTCGCGACGTTCTGGGTCGCCGATCAAGCGCTGCGCGCGGGCGTCGGCCGACTCGGTTTCGCCGGCGTGGCAGATCCTGCCGGGCTGCCGTGGCTCATGCTCGTGCTCGCGACGCTCGGCGTGCTCGTCACGCCGGTCGCGAACGCGTTTTCGCGCCACATCGAGCGCCAGGCGGACGACTTCGCGCTCGCGCTCACGCGGGACTCAGATGCGTTCATCGGCGCCATGGAGCGTCTGGCCACGCTGAACCTCGCCGAGCGGCGTCCGCATCGCATCAAGGAGCTGCTGCTCTTCTCGCATCCCGCGCTGGATCGGCGTATCGCCCGCGCCCGCGCCCCCGCCTAACGTCGTCGCCTAGAACTCCGGCTCCTCGTCCTCGGGCAGCGGCGGCGGTGCCGGGGCGCCGCCCTGCGCGAAGCGAGTCCACACCTCGAAGCATTCGTCGTGCAGCTCGAGAACGAGCGTCTGGGCCGCGATCACTTCCACGTGCAGCTCACCGGGCTGGAACGGATCGTCGCACCCGATGCAGCGCGCTCCGCCCGTCGACACGCGGCTCGTCCGCCACCCCTGCACCTGCGGCTTGTTCGTCAGCCGAAATTTCGCGACACAGCGGCCCACGCGCGCCGCTCTGCGCGCCCACCCCTCGGACGGGGATGCAGTCATGGCGCGGTCAGTCTAAGCCGGGCCGCCCGCGCGCCGTGGAAAATCCGAGTACGTACATGTCCCGAGCGACGCGGCGGTGCCCTGCGCACGCTACGGTGGAGATTTCGATGGTATCCGGCCTGCAAAACGAATGGCCCGGGAAGGACGATCATGGACGTTGCTCCGGGGAGGACGATCATGGACGTTGCGCGGATCACGCGCGCCGTGTTCCGGATCGGGGTCGCGGCGCTCTTTCTGATGCACGGTTTACAGAAGCTCTTCGGGTTCGGAGGCAAGCCCATAGCAGTTGCGTCGCTGCTCGGCGTCGCCGGCGTGCTCGAGCTCGTTGGCGGCATCCTGCTCATGCTCGGGCTCTGGACTCGCCCGGTGGCCGCGGTCCTCGCGCTCGAGATGCTCAGCGCGTTCGTCATGGTCCACGCGCCGCGCGGAGCGGTGCCGATGCAGAACGGCGGTGAGCTGCCGCTGCTGTACGCGCTGGCGTTCGTATTCCTGGCAGGCAATGGCGCGGGCAGGGTCAGCGTCGACACCGCATGGCGGCACGACAAGGTGGCCGAGCCTCGCGACCGCCTGCGACGCGCGGCGTGAGCGAGGCGGCGCGAACCGGGCGGCCAGGGCAAAACACGGAAAATCGTTTCCATCTCGACGAGCGCATGTAGGTACATCTACGATGTGCCCAATGAGCCGGCCGGCTCGCGCCACCGCGCCGCGCATTCTTGTTGCGGACGACCACGCCGACACGCGCGAGATGTACGCGCTGTATCTCCGCATGTGCGGCTACGACATCGAGCTCGCGGCTGACGGCCGCGAGGCAATCCGCAAGGCCCGCCGGAAGCGGCGGCCCGACGTCGTCGTGATGGACCTGCAGATGCCGACGCTCGACGGTTGGGCCGCGATTCAGCGACTGCACGCCGACCCGGCGATGGCCGACATTCTCATCATTGCGCTCACCGGGCACGACCTTCGCGACTATCTGAAGCCGGCCGCTCTCGCCGCCGGCGCCTGTACGTTCTTGATGAAGCCGGTCACTCCCGAGGCGCTCGCCCGCGAGATCCACCGCTGTCTCGCCGCTCGGCCCGACGCGCATGCGGCCGCCGCTCGGCGCGCACGCGAGGGCTAGGTCTCCGACCGACTCGAGGCGCTACGAGCGATCCGCGCCGGGCTTGATGGATCGCGCCATCTTCTCGAAGTCGGCGCGCACGGGTTCGAGCGTGGCGCGCGGACCGAGTGCCCGGAAGAACCAGTTGGCGTCGCGTCCCTCGGCAATGGCCGCCAGCATCATCTGATCCGGCTTCTCGGGACCACCGGGTCCGCCGCCCATGCCGCCCACGTATGTTCCGGTGATCTCCACGAGCGTCACCGGGATATCACCGACTTTGATCTCCCGCGTCTTCAACGCGTTACCGATTGCGCTGCCGTCGGCGCGACGGAACTGAGCGGCCCAACGCTCGACGTTCGCCTTCACGCCGCCGCCTTCGCCAGGACCGAAATAGAAGACGATGCACTCGGCCAAACCGCCTTTACCGTCAATGCGATACTGTGCGCGTCGCATTGCGGTCTTCGGCGTTTCTGCGATCCAGCTCGAGGGCGCCGTCCACGTAAGGCCCATGCGGCCGGTCCCGCTGCCGGGCGGCGGCGCCGGGGGCGGCGCGTTGCCGCGATCGGTCGGCGGGTGACCGGGCGGTAGAGGACGTGACTGACCGACCGCATCGTGCGCGAACACCGCGAATGCGATCAGCACGACGAGCCACGGCGCGACGTCGGACAGCTTGAATCGCGTCATCGCGCTGATCGTACTACGCTGCGAGCCTCCTGAGTAAGCGCGCCCGGAGGGAATCGAACCCCCGACGCAGATGGTTCACGAGGAATCCTCGACGCATCACGCGTACAGCGGCTCTTTTGTCTACCGTGCGCTTCAGGCGCGTGCGCCGTTGATGTACGTCCAGCAGCAGTGAAATGAGGGCCGGCCGCCGAAGAGCGTGTCCATGGCGTGGCGAATCAGCGCGAGACGATCCCGCACGGCCTCCGGGGTCGCCGTCGAGCCCTCGACCTTCGAGATACCGCCGACCCATCCGAGAACGGCGTCGTGATACGCGCTCAGGAATTCGAACCAGTCGTCCACGCGCGCCTCGATCCCGCGTGCTGTGGCCGTCTCGACGACGAATCCCGCGTCGTGGAGGCAGCGCAGGTAATAATCGAGCGGACGCACGGGGATGAACACCCGGTCGCGATATGCCAGCCATGCTTCCATCCGCGCCTCGTCGTCGAGGGCGGGCCGATACGCCGCGTAGCGTGCGTCGTTGCGCACGAGCCCGACGGCCACTTCGTGAATTGCCCACACGGTCTCGTCGAGCACCCATTCGGCGGGCTTCGCCCCGGGATTGCGGATGTTTCCCGACTGGACGAACACCCGTCCGCCCGGTCGGAGCACGTGCGCCCATGACACGAGGGTCCCCGGCAGATCGAGGTAGAGGTGGATCGCGTTCGTCGACGCAATCGCGTCGACGCCTCGTGAGAGCAGCTCGGGTCCCAGCACTTCTTCCAGGCGCTGGAGCCGTTTGTCCTCCTTGAGCCACCGCAGAGAGCGGAACGCTACTCGGTCGTCGTCGTGGAACTTGCCGAGCGCGACGCGCAAAAACTTCGGCGAGCTGTCGACGATCACGACGCCGAAACGCCGGTCGAACACGCGCAGCTTGAGACGGTCGAGTAGGATGCCGGTGCCGCCCGAGTAGTCGATCAGGACCTGTCCGCCAGTGAGATGGCGCGCGAGGTCCTCGACCGTCGGATCGAGGTTCTTGTACCACCCGTGGTTCTCCACCGTGTCGTAGTGAAGGCCGAAGGTATCCACGGGCTGCTGCGTCCACGCCTCATCGGGGATGCGCGAAAATCCCGCCGGCCACTCGAAACGGTGCGACGCGACGCTCGCGTCGTGAACGGGAAGACTGAGCTCCCGATGGATTCGCAACAGCTCGTCGAGTGTCGAGGGCGCGCGACGACCCCAGCCGCACTCGGTCGCGATGCCAAACCCCGAGGTGAAGCGGCTGGCGACGTCGATGCGACGCATGGTCCCGTCGATGCCATCGGTGTGATGAACGAGGCCAAGATAGAGCTCGGTCTCCGGACGCAAGCGTAGCTCCCGGAGCGGCGTGTAGTATGCGCCGTCGGTCCGCCCGCGCGGCACGGGCATGTGGATCCAGTTGAGCGGGCGGCCCAGACTCGCTGAGAGCGCGTTGGCGATCTCGACGAGCTTCCTCGCGTCCGCGGGCTCGGTGAAGTGGCGATGCTGCACGTCGCCGTAGCAGAAGTGATAGCCGAGCTCGACATCGGGCGGAACGTGGCGTGCGAGACGAAGTAGACGCTCGAGGATGCCGCCCTTGACGTCGTCGAACCAGACCGGAAAGACGCCTTCAAGCATCCCGAACTCGAAGTTCGTGTCCCACTGAATCGCAAGCTGATCGTGGGGCACCTCCCGAAGAATCTGGTCGAGCTCCGCAAGCAGGCGTGCCTCGTAGAGCGGCTCGATCACGGGTTGATGCTCGCCGACCACGAACGCGAAGACCGGCGCGAGCGGCGTGGGCAAGCAGCATTGAAAACGGCAGGCGACGGGAATGACGGCGTCTCGCTTCAGGCGCGCGAACGTGCGGTACGACGCAATGGCCGCTTCGGCGTATCCGAGGGCCTCGAACCGCACACGATCCGCGCCGCCGCTGTCGGCGAGTCGCACACGTGGGAGCGGGCGCCAGCTGTTGGGAGCGGGCGGGACGATCTCGAGATCGGATTGCGAGGTGAAGATCGGAAGCTGCCAGACGATCCAATCGGAGCGCGGACCCGTTTCACCGTCAGGAATGCGTCGGAGACGATCGCCTATCTCCGTCGCGACCTGTCGAAATACCGACTCTGCGTTGGCGAGCGGGACGCTGCCGACGAGGTGAACACCGTGCGCGGACAGGTCGTCCTCCATTTCCCGACGCTGCCTCCCCGCCCCAGAGACACTCCGACCCACGTCGCGCAGGTGCTCCCGACGGTGGCCGTCCGCTCGATCACGTCGGGTGCGACGCGAGTCCTCGATGCGCGCCACGATCTGTCGGAACCGGCGCCGTGTCAAGCAACGTTCAGCGAGCTGCTGGGGTGTCGACGGCGGCGTCGCGGTCGAGTGATATGCTGCCCGGCCGGAGGATCCGATGGCGCGCAACATGACCGATTACGCCACGACGTGCCGGGAGTTCTCGCTTTCGGTCCCCGAACGCTTTAACTGGGCGTTCGACGTCTTCGACACGTGGGCGCGCGATCCCGGGAAGCTGGCGCTGCTCTGGGTCGCGTCCGACGGGCAGCCGCGGCGGTTCAGCTTCGCGGAGCTCGGTGAGCGATCGCGCCGCGTCGCCAACGTCTTCGAGGGGCTGGGGGTGACGGCGGGCGAGCGCGTGTTCGTCATGCTGCCGCGCATGTACCAGTGGTCGGAAATCATGCTGGGCTGCCTGCGCGCGCGCGCTGTTTCCGTGCCCGGCACCACGCTGCTGACGACGAAGGACATCCAGTACCGGCTCGGCATCTCGGACGCCTCGGTGGTGATCACGGATGAGGAGAACCAGTGGAAGATCGATCAAGTTCTCGCCGAGTGTCCGAGCCTCAAGCACCGCATCGTCGTCGGGCGCGGTAGCGGCGGCTGGCTCCCGTATGAGTCGCTTGTCGGCCGCGCGCGTGCGGACATGCCGCACCCGGGCAACGCCAGCGGTGATCCGATGATGATCTACTTCACGTCCGGCACCACCGGCTATCCCAAGATGGTGCTGCATACGCATGCGTCCTATCCGATCGGCCACGTCATCACGGGGAAGTACTGGCTCGACAACACGCCGGACGATCTGCACTGGACGATTTCGGACACGGGCTGGGCGCAGGCGGCGTGGACCTGCTTCTTCGCGCCGTGGAACATGGGCGCTGCCCTCTTCGTGTGGGATGCGCGCGGCAAGAAGTTCGAGCCGGCGGAGACCCTTGCGATGTTCGAGCGGTTTCCGATATCGACGTTCTTCGCGCCACCCACCGCCTATCGAATGTTCGTGCAGGAGCCGCTCCGAAAGTTCAAATTCCCCACCCTGCGTCACTGTCTCGGGGCCGGCGAGGCGGTGAACCCCGAAGTCGTCGAGGCGTGGAAGGACGGCACGGGGCATCACATCTACGAGGGCTACGGTCAGACGGAGACGGTGCTGGTCGCGGGAACGTTCCCCGCCACGCCGTGGAAGCCGGGCTCGATGGGACCGGCCGCGCCGGGCCACGTGCTCGCGATCGTCGACGAGGACGGTCACGAGCTCCCGCGCGGGACCGAGGGCGACATCGCGATCCGCGTGAAGCCCGAGCGTCCGGTCGGGATGTTCTGCGAATACTGGAGGAACGCGGACGCGACGGCGAAGTGCCACCGCGGGGACTGGTACGTCACCGGCGATCGCGGCGCCATGGACGAGGACGGCTATGTCTGGTTCGTGGGTCGGGCCGACGACGTCATCAACAGCGCCTCGTACCGCATCGGACCCTTCGAGGTGGAGTCCGCGCTCGTGGAGCACGCCGCCGTGGCGGAGACGGCGGTGATCGCCAAGCCCGACGTTCTGCGCGGCGAGATCGTGAAGGCGTTCGTCGTCCTCGCACCGGGCTTCACGGCGTCGGAGCAGCTTGCGGCCGAGCTCCAGGAGCACGTCAAGCGCGTGACCGCGCCGTACAAGTATCCGCGTGAGATCGAGTTCGTCGACGACCTGCCGAAGACGATCAGCGGCAAGATCCGACGCACCGAGCTGCGCGATCTGGAGCGCAAGCGCGCCGCGCGGCCCTAACGGTTCCGAGGCACCTCGCCACGCTATAATCGCGCCCCATGCCGCACTCGCCGTTCACCGCGGAACACGAGATGCTGCGCCGAGCGCTGCGCGCCTTCATCGACAAAGAGGTCGTCCCGCACGTCGACGCGTGGGAGGCGGCCGGGCAGATCCCGAAAACGTTCTGGCGGCGCCTCGGCGAGCTCGGCTTCCTCGGCCTCGACATCCCGGCGGAGTACGGTGGCGGCGGCGGCGACTTCATGGCGAGC
>Ga0310810_10002373_pt1 | contig 20254 bp, 14 predicted proteins | sample NCmetagenome_FD_207641 | JGI IMG/M metagenome (GOLD analysis project Ga0310810, IMG submission 207641) | Soil microbial communities from experimental microcosm in Duke University, North Carolina, United States - NC | ecosystem: Engineered > Artificial ecosystem > Soil microcosm > Unclassified ...
GGTCGTCGAAGGCTATCCGGCCGCGCGTTTCCGCCCGGATCCGCTGACGCAGGAATACCGTGCCGAGCCGCAGGCGCCATCCGCGTTCTGCATCAAGGTCGAGACCCACAACCATCCGACTGCGATCGCGCCGTTTCCCGGCGCGTCGACCGGTGCCGGCGGCGAGATCCGCGACGAAGGCGCAACCGGCCGCGGCGCGCGGCCGAAGGCGGGCCTGGCCGGCTTCAGCGTGTCGCACCTGCGCATTCCGACCCTGCCGCAGCCGTGGGAACTGCACGACGGCCAGCCGCGCGCGCTCAATCCGCGCATGGCGACGTCGCTGGAGATCATGCTCGACGGCCCGCTCGGCGCGGCGGCATTCAACAACGAATTCGGCCGGCCCAACCTCACCGGTTATTTCCGCAGTTTCGAGCTGGCCGATGGCGACGGCTTCGCGCGCGCCTACGACAAGCCGATCATGCTCGCCGGCGGGCTGGGCGCGATCGATCGCCCGCTGGTCGCCAAGCGCCCGTTGCAGCCGGGGCATGCGGTGATCGTGCTCGGCGGCCCGGCGATGCTGATCGGCCTCGGCGGCGGCGCCGCGAGTTCGGTCGCGTCGGGCGAAAGCGCGGCGGATCTCGACTTCGCTTCCGTGCAGCGCGACAACCCGGAAATGGAGCGGCGCTGCCAGGAAGTGATCGACCGTTGCGTCGCGCTGGCCGACGCCAATCCGATCGCATCGATCCACGACGTCGGCGCCGGCGGCCTGTCCAATGCGATCCCCGAACTGCTGCACGATTCCGGCGTCGGCGGCGTGATCGACCTCGACCAGGTCCCCAGCGACGACCCGTCGCTGTCGCCGTTGCAGCTGTGGTGCAACGAATCGCAGGAACGCTACGTGCTCGGCCTGCCGCAGGAGCGCGTCGCCGAATTCGCTGCCCTGTGCCTGCGCGAGCGCTGCCCGTTCGCGGTCGTCGGCACCGCGACGGAGGCCGAACACCTCGTCGTCGGCTACGGCGCGACGATCGACAACGTCTACGGCCCTTCCGGTTCCCGGCTCCCGGCTCCCGATTCCCGGCCTTGGGCCATCGACCTGCCGATGGACGTCCTTTTCGGCAAGCCGCCGAAGATGCATCGCGACACCGCGCATCCACCGTCGCCGCGTTGGCCTGAACTGGCCACCTCGACGCTCGCGCTGCGCGAAGCCGGCCTGCGCGTGCTCGCGCATCCGACCGTCGCGTCGAAATCCTTCCTCGTCACCATCGGCGACCGCACCGTCGGCGGCCTCACCGCGCGCGACCAGATGGTCGGGCCGTGGCAGCTGCCGGTCGCCGACTGCGCGATCACGCTGTCCGGTTTCGAGGGCAATGCGGGCGAGGCGATGGCGATCGGCGAACGCACGCCGCTGGCCCTGCTCGATTCGGCCGCCGCCGCGCGCATGGCGGTCGGCGAAGCGATCACCAACCTGTGCGCGGCGCCGGTCGAATCGCTCGATCGCATCAAGCTGTCGGCGAACTGGATGGCCGCCGCCGGCCATCCCGGCGAGGACGCGTTGCTGTTCGATGCGGTCAAGGCGGTCGGCATGGCCTTGTGCCCGGCGCTGGACCTGAGCATCCCGGTCGGCAAGGACTCGCTGTCGATGCAGGCGCAGTGGCACGACGCCGACGCCGGCGCGCAGAAGTCGGTGTCGCCGGTGTCGCTGGTCGTCACCGCGTTCGCGCCGGTGACCGATGTACGCGCGCAGCTGACGCCGCTGCTGGCGCGCGACGTCGATTCGGAGTTGTGGCTGATCGGCCTTGGCGCGGGCAAGCAGCGCCTGGGCGGATCGATCCTGGCGCAGTGCCATCCGCAGGCGGGGCAGGTCGGCGCCTTGCCGGCCTTCGCCGGCGATGCCGGCAACGGCGTGCCCGACCTCGACGACCCGCAGCGCCTGCGCGCGTTCTTCGAATTGATCAACGCGGCGCGCAACGCCGGATTGCTGCTCGCCTATCACGACCGCTCCGACGGCGGCGCGTTCGCGAGCCTGTGCGAGATGGCGTTCTGCTCGCACCTGGGACTGGACATCAGCCTCGCTGGCTGGGGCGAGGATCCGTTCCGCACGCTGTTCGCCGAGGAACTGGGCGCGGTGGTGCAGATCGCCTGCGAGGATCGCGCCGAATTCGCCGACCTGGTCGCGCGCCATGGCCTGATCGATTGCGCGCAACGCATCGCGCGGCCGACCTCGGCGCCGACGATCCGCGTGCGCGGCGACGGCGACACCGTGGTGGAGTGGCGCTGGGAGGAACTGTTCGATGCGTGGTGGTCGGTGACGCATGCGATGCAGCGCCTGCGCGACAACCCGGAATGCGCCGACGAGGAGCGCGACGCCGCGCGCCGCTTCGATGCGCCGGGCTTGCGGCCGCAGCTGTCGTTCGATCCGGCCGACGACGTGGCCGCGCCCTACATCGCCACCGGCGCGCGGCCGAAGGTCGCGATCCTGCGCGAGCAGGGCGTCAACAGCCAGATCGAAACCGCGGTCGCGTTCGATCGCGCCGGCTTCAGCGCGGTCGACGTGCACATGAGCGACCTGATCGCCGGGCGCGCGCGGCTGCAGGACTTCGCCGGTTTCGTCGCCTGTGGCGGCTTCAGCTACGGCGACGTGCTCGGCGCCGGCCGCGGCTGGGCGACGTCGATCCTCGAGCGTCCGGAGCTGCGCGAGATGTTCGCGGCGTTCTTCGCGCGCGGCGACAGCTTCGCGCTCGGCATCTGCAACGGCTGCCAGATGCTGTCGCAACTCAAGCCGATCATCCCCGGCGCCGCGCACTGGCCGCACTTCCTGCGCAATGCGAGCGAGCAGTACGAGGCGCGGCTGGCGTTGCTCGAAGTGGTCGAGTCGCCTTCGCTGTTCCTGCAGGGCATGGCCGGCTCGCGGATTCCGGTCGCGGTCGCGCACGGCGAGGGCCGGGCACGCTTCGAGTCGGCCGATGACGCCGCCGCCGCCGCGGTGTCGCTGCGCTATGTGGAGGGCGACGGCCCGGCGACCCGCTATCCGGCCAACCCGAACGGCTCGCACGACACCATCGCCGGCCTGAGTTCCGACGACGGCCGCGTGACCATCCTGATGCCGCATCCCGAGCGCACCCTGCGGGTGGCCAACTACAGCTGGGCGCCCAAGGCCTGGACCTCGGCGCAGGCGACGCCGGACTCGCCCTGGCTGCGGATGTTCCGCAACGCGCGGGTGTTCGTGGGCTGACGAGGCGGGCTGCCGGGAGGCGGCCCGATCGCTCCGGATCGGCGTGTCCGGCGCCGCCCCCGCTTGCCGTAGCTAGACCTACGCCCCGCCATTCCGGCGACGGCGCCGGTTGCGTGACAGCACAGGGGGCTCCATGAGCAGGATCCGGACCGCGGCCTATCGCCGCGCGTGGTTGGCGATCGCGTTGCTGGCGGGTGCGGCGTTCGCCGGGCCGGGGTTCGCGGCGCAGACCTGCAATGGCAGTCCCAAGGCGAAGATCGATCCGTTGGCGCAGACGGTCGCTGAAACCACTGGCGGCCTACCGACGCAAGTCACGCTCAATGGCAGTACGTCCACGCCCGCAAACGGCAACCTGACCTACCAGTGGCAATACACCGGCAGCACCCCTACGGGGCTCGCGGTGACGCTGCTCAGCGCCACCAGCGACATCGCTACGTTCGCCGCGCCCAGCGTGGCCTTCGGCGGCGCCACCCTGCACTTCAAGCTCACTGTCTGCGGCGTCGCGTCGACAGCGGCGACCACCGACATCGTCGTCACCGACGTGGTGACCAATGCGCCGCCGACGGCGGTGGCGACGGTGAGCCCTGCGACATCGTCCGAGGGAACTCTGGTGACCCTCGACGGCAGCGCATCGTTCGATCCCGACCCGGGTACGACCTTGTCCTACAGCTGGACCCAGATCGGCGGCAGTCCGACCGTCAGCCTCACCAACGTCACGCCCACGGGTTCGAAGGTGACGTTCGTCGCGCCGAACACGCCGGTCACCACCGGCGCGAGCCTGACCTTCCGGCTGACCGTGTCCGACGGCACCTTGAGCGGCAGCACCGACAAGATCGCCAACATCGTCTGGACCAACGATCCGCCGGTCGCGGCGCTGGTCTGTCCGGGCGGGCTGCTCACCGTCGACGAGGGCGATCCGGTCACACTGGACGGCAGCGGTTCCAGCGATAGCGATGGCGCGATCGCAGGCTACGCGTGGGACCAGGTCGCCGGCCTGCCGAACCTCGGCATCGGCGCGTTGACGACGCCATCGATCAGCTTCAACGCGCCGCAGCTGGGCTACAACCAGCTCGGTGGCATCACCTTGCGTCTGACGGTCAGCGACAACACCGGTGCGTCCAGCTCCACCGAGTGCGGCGTGTTCATCAACGACGTGACGCCGCCGGTGCTGGATGTTCCGGCGGACAGCACGATCGAAGCGCAGAACGCCAGCGGGACCGCCCATTCGTACACCGCGACCGCAATGGACGCCGTCGATGACGAGACCCCGCGTCCGCTGGCGTGCACGCCAGTCTCGGGAAGCGTCTTCGCGCTCGGGACCACGACGGTGCACTGCTCGACCAGCGACTCCGCCGGCAACAGCGCGTCGGCGAGCTTCAAGGTCACCGTTGCCGACAACACCGCTCCGGTGCTGGGATCGCACGGCGACGTCGCGGTCGAAGCGACCAGCGCCGCCGGTGCGCTTGCGACGTTCGATCTTCCGACCGTGAGCGACGCAGTCGACACGACCTTGCTCGCCACCTGCGTGCCGGCCTCCGGCAGCCAGTTCCCGCTCGGCGATACCAAGGTGCAGTGCGATGCGAGCGACGGCTCGGGCAACGCCGCCGAACCGATCACCTTCCACGTCAACGTGCTCGACACCACCGCGCCTGCGGTGACGCCGCCGGCCGACGTCGTCGCCGAGGCGACCGGTCCGCTCACCGCCGTTGCGCACGGCACCGCGACCGCGATCGATGCCGTCGGCGTGACCTCGCTCACCAGCGACGCGCCCGCCAGCTTCCCGGTGGCGGTCACCACGATCCACTGGACCGCGACCGACGCCGCCGGCAATGCCGGCCATGCCGAAAGTCTCGTGACGGTGCAGGACACGACGGCGCCGACGATCGACGCGCACGATGCGATCGAAAACGTCGAAGCCAGCAGCGGCGCGGGTGCGGCGGTGCACTACCTGCCGCCCGCGACCCACGATGCCGTCGACGGCGACCACACCGCGACGTGCCTGCCGGCGTCGGACAGCACCTTTGCGCTCGGCACCACGACCGTCACCTGCAACGCCAGCGACGCCCACGACAACGCCGCCACGCCGACCACGTTCGACATCACCGTGGTCGACACCACGGCGCCGGACATCGACGTGCATGCGACGGTGACCAAGGAAGCCACGGGTTCGAACGGCGCATCCGTCACGTACACCAGCCCGGCGACGCACGACCTTGTCGACGGTGCCGGCACCGCGACGTGCACGCCGGCGTCGGGCACCACCTTCGCGCTCGGCACCCACGCCGTGGACTGCACGGCGACCGACGCGCACCACAACTCCGCGCACTCGAGCTTCAACGTCACCGTTACCGACACGACGCCGCCGACGATCGCGCCGCATGACCCGGTTGCCGGGATCGAAGCGACCGGCCCGGCCGGCGCCGTGGTTGACTTCGACACGCCGGTCAGCCATGACCTGGTCGATGGCGACGGCATCGCGACCTGCGTGCCGGCGACCGGCGCGACCTTCCCGCTGGGGACGACGACGGTGTTGTGCGACGCGCAGGACGCGCACCACAACGCCGCCATCCAGACCAGCTTCACCGTGCAGGTCGTCGACACCACGGCGCCGGTGATCGCGGTGCATGGCGATGTCGGACCCATCGAGGCGACGAGCGGCGCCGGTGCGATCGCGACCTATGTCGCGCCGACCTGGACCGACGCGGTCGATGTCAGCGGCAGCGCCAGCTGCTCGCCGCTGTCGGGCACGCAGTTCGCGCTCGGCCAGACGATCGTGGCCTGCGCGGCGCACGACCATGCCGGCAATGCCGCGACCATCACCTACTTCAAGGTGACGGTGCGCGACAGCACCGCGCCGGTGATCGCCGCGCACGGCAATCTCACTGCCGAGGCGACGAGTGCCGCCGGTGCGGTGGTGGCGTACGCCAGTCCGGCGACGAGCGACGCCGTCGACGGCGCCGGCGTGGCCAGCTGCCTGCCGGCATCGGGGAGTACGTTCGCGCTCGGCACCAGCACGGTCACCTGCAACGCGCACGACGCGGCCGGCAATGCGTCGCAGGCGAGCACGTTCTCGATCAGCGTGGTCGACACCACCGCGCCGGCGATCGCGCCGCACGCCGACGTCAATGCGACGGCCACCGGCAATTCGAGCGCGTTGGTGGCCTATACGCTGCCGATCGCGACGGACCTGGTCGACGGCAATGTCGCGGTGACCTGCCTGCCCGCGTCCGGCACGAGTTTCAACGTCGGCAGCACAACGGTCAGTTGCGGCAGCACCGACCACGCGGGAAACCATTCGGCCAGCAGCTTCAACGTCATCGTCAGCTACGGCTTCAGCGGCTTCTTCCGCCCGGTCGACAACCTGCCGACAGTGAACGTGGTCAAGGCGGGCAGCGCGATCCCGGTGAAGTTCAGCCTCGGTGGCGACCAGGGCCTGAACATCTTCGCCAGCGGCTATCCGGCGTCGATCAGCACCGGTTGCAGCGCAGCGACGACCGACGCGATCGAAGAGACTGTGACGGCCGGCGGCAGCAGCCTCAGCTATGACGCCGCCGGTGGCCAGTACATCTACGTCTGGAAGACCGAGAAGAGCTGGAGCGGCTGCCGCCAGTTGCAGGTGAAACTGCGCGACGGCAGCAGTCGCTGGGCCATCTTCTCCTTCACCCGCTAGCACGCACGCGGGGTCCGGCAGGCGCCGGGCCCCGCGTAGTTGCGGGCCTCCGCATCACACGGGAATCGAACGTCCCTCCTGATAGAGTCGCCGACTGGATCCGGGAGAGCAGGCGTGAGCGCCATCCTCAACGACACGTCCGGCGACCATGCCGTCGAAACCACCGCCGACGAGCGCGTGGTCGCCGCGCTGCTGGAAAAGGGCCGCCTGAAGGACACCGACCTGGCGCGCGCGCGCCGGCTGCAGGAGGACGTCGCCCATAGCGGCGGCGGCAGCAGCCTGCTGACGCTGCTCGCCCGCCTGGGCCTGGTGTCCGAGCGCGACCATGCCGAGACCGCCGCGGCGGTGCTCGAACTGCCGCTGGTCAGCGCCAAGGACGCGCCGGAGTTGCCGCCCGACAACATCACGCTGTCGCCGAAATTCATGAAGCAGTTCCACGTCGTGCCGCTGGCCGAGGTCGACGGCGGGGTCGAAGTGCTGGTCGCCGATCCGCAGGACGTCTACGCGCTGGATGCGGTGCGGCTGGCGACCGGCCGCGAGGTGCGTCCGAAGATCGCATTGCGCTCGGAGATCGATGACCTGATCGAGCGCTGGCACGGCCAGGGCCGCAGCGCGATGGGCGCGATCGTCGAAACCGCCGAGGGCGAGGCCGGCGACCTGGACGACGTCGAGCACCTGCGCGACCTGGCGTCCGAAGCGCCGGTGATCCGGCTGGTGAACCTGATCATCCAGCGCGCGGTGGAACTGCGCGCCTCGGACATCCACATCGAGCCGTTCGAGAACCGGCTGAAGGTGCGCTACCGCATCGACGGCGTGCTCGAGGAAGGCGAGAGCCCGCCGCAGAACCTCACCGCCGCAGTGATCAGCCGCATCAAGATCATGGCGAAGTTGAACATCGCCGAGCGCCGCCTGCCGCAGGACGGCCGCATCATGCTGCGCGTGCAGGGCAAGGAGCTCGACCTGCGCGTGTCGACGGTGCCGACCGCGCACGGCGAGAGCGTGGTCATGCGATTGCTCGATCGCGAGACCGTGGTGTTCGATTTCGAACGCCTGGGTTTCACCGACCATTTCCTGCCGCAGTTCCAGCGCGTGCTGGAACAGCCGCACGGCATCCTGCTGGTCACCGGTCCCACCGGTTCGGGCAAGACCACCACCCTGTACACGGCGCTGTCGAAACTCAACACGCCCGACGTCAAGATCATCACCGTCGAGGATCCGGTCGAATACCAGATCGAGGGCATCAACCAGATCCAGGCCAAGCCGCAGATCGGGCTCGACTTCGCGCATGCGTTGCGCAGCATCGTGCGCCAGGATCCCGACATCATCATGATCGGCGAAATGCGCGACCTGGAAACCGCGCGCATCGCGATCCAGTCCGCGCTCACCGGCCACCTGGTGCTGTCGACGCTGCACACCAACAACGCCGCCGGCGGCATCACCCGCATGCTCGACATGGGCGTGGAGGATTACCTGCTCACGTCGACCGTCAACGGCATCCTCGCCCAGCGCCTGGTGCGCCGGCTCGAGCCGACCCATGCCGAGCGCTACGCGGCGTCGCCGGAGGAAATCGAGAAGTTCTCGCTGCGGCGCTACCAGCCCGAGGGCGAGATCTTCCTGTACCGCCCGCGCGGCTCCGCGATCGCGCCCACGGGCTACCAGGGCCGCACCACGATCATGGAATTCATGGTCATGAGCGACGAGCTGCGCCGCGCCGTCATGCGCCACGCCGGCATGGGCGAACTCGAGCAGCTCGCCCGCGCCGCCGGCATGCGCACGATGTACGAGGACGGCATCGCCAAGGCACTGGCGGGGGTGACGACGATCGAGGAAGTGTTGCGCGTCACCGAGGACGCCTGAGCGCATGCCGCTGTACCGCTACAAAGCCCTCAACACCCGCGGCGAGATGCTCGATGGCCAGATGGAGGCCGGGAGCGATGCCGAGGTGGTGCTGCGGCTGCAGGAGCAGGGGCACCTGCCGGTGGAGGCGCGGCCGGCGAGCGAGGGCGGTGGCGACTTCGCGTGGCGCGCGCTGCTCAAGCCCAAGGCCTTCGCCGGGCAGCGACTGGTGCAGTTCACCCAGCAGCTGGCGACGCTGCTCGGCGCGGGACAACCGCTGGACCGCGCGCTGACGATCCTGCTGGAGCTGCCCGAGGACGAAACCGCGCGCCGCACCATCGCCGACGTGCGCGACGCGGTGCGCGGCGGCACCGCGCTGTCGACCGCGCTCGAACGCCAGCACGGGACCTTCTCGCGGCTGTACATCAACATGGTGCGCGCGGGCGAAGCCGGCGGCAGCATGAACGAGACCCTGCTGCGGCTGGCCGATTACCTCGAGCGCAGCCGCGCCATGCGCGGCCGCGTGGTCAACGCGCTGATTTACCCGGCGATCCTGCTGGTGATGGTGGGACTGTCGCTGCTGTTCCTGCTCGGCTACGTCGTGCCGCAGTTCGCGACGATGTACGACAGCCTCGACGCGCCGCTACCCTGGTTCACCAAGCTCGTACTCGCCGTGGGCATCCTGGTGCGCGACTGGTGGATCGTGATCCTCGCGCTGCCCGCACTGGCGCTGTGGTGGTTCGACCGCAAGCGCCGCGACCCGGTGTTCCGCGCGCGCTTCGACGAATGGATCCTGCGGCAGAAGTTCGCGGGATCGCTGCTCGCCAAGATGGAGACCGCACGGCTCGCGCGTACGCTAGGCACCTTGCTGCGCAATGGCGTGCCGTTGCTGACCGCGCTCGGCATCGGCCGCAACGTGCTCGGCAACCGGGCGCTGGCCGACAACGTCGAGGCCGCCGCCGATGACGTCAAGAACGGCATCGGCCTGTCCGCGGCGCTGGCCAAGGGCAAGCGCTTCCCGCGGCTGGCGCTGCAGATGATCCAGGTCGGCGAGGAGTCCGGCGCGCTCGACACGATGCTGCTCAAGACCGCCGATACCTTCGAACAGGAGACGTCGCTGGCGCTGGACCGCATGCTCGCCGCGCTGGTGCCGGTGGTGACGCTGCTGCTGGCCGGCGTCGTCGGCGTCGTCATCATGTCGGTCTTGGTGCCGATCTACGGCCTGACCAACGTGATCGGATGAGGCCGACCCCGCGCCTGCCGGCAACACTTCCGCAACGACGTTTCGCCGATGATGGCGCCAGCTACGACAACGCCCCGAGGACCACCATGATCCGCAATCGTTCACCGCTGCATCGCGCCGCGCGCGGCGCGCAGGCCGGCTTCACCCTGATCGAAATCATCCTGGTGCTGGTGCTGATCGGCGGCATCGTCGCCTTCGCCGCCTCGCGCATCCTCGGCGGCGGCGATCGCGCCAAGGTCAACCTGGCCAAGGCGCAGGTGCAGACGATGGCCGAGAAGATCCAGCAGTTCTCGATGGACACCGGCAACCTGCCGGCGTCGCTGGACGAACTGGTGACGGCGCCGGGCAACGCCACCGGCTGGCTCGGCCCGTACGCCAAGGCCGGTGAATTGAAGGATCCGTGGAACCATCCGTTCGAGTACACCGTGCCCGGCGATGGCCAGCCCTTCGACCTGGTCAGCCTCGGCAAGGACGGCAAGCCGGGCGGCACCAGCGTCGACGCCGACATCAAATACCAGTAAGCGATGCCTGCACCGGTGGCCGACGACAGCACTCGGCTGGCGGATCGGGCGGCCCATGCCGACGCCGCGGCCGCGCGGGTGAGCGCGCGCGCAGCCGCGCGCGGCTTCACCCTGCTCGAGATCGTGCTGGTGATGGCGATCATCGCGCTGGCCAGCGTGCTCGCGGCCGCCGCGATGACCGGCGGCTTCAAGGGCATGCAACTCAAGGCCAGCGCGAAGGAGATCGCGTCCAACCTGCGCTACACGCGCACGCAGGCGATCGAAACCGGAACGCCGCAACGCTTCCTGATCGACCCCGGCAAGCACGCCTGGCGCGCGCCGAAAAACCACCACGGCACGATTCCCGCCAAGCTCGGGATCGAATTCACCGGCGCGCGCGAAGCGCAGGCCAACGGCGCGCCGTCCGGCGAAGGCGCGATCGAATTCTTTCCCGATGGCGCCGCCACCGGCGGCCGGATCCGGCTGACTGCCGGCAAGGCAGCCTGGGACATCGATGTCGCATGGCTGACCGGGCAGGTGCGGATCTCGCAACCGAAGGCCGGTCAATGAGTCCCGCAGCCACGACCACGCATCGGCTGCCGGATGCCATGGCCCGTGCCGACGGCGCCTGCTGCGCCGCGACGGGGCCATCCTCGATGCGCGGCTACACGCTGATCGAGGTGATCGTCGCGTTCGCGCTGCTAGCACTGGCGCTGACCCTGCTGCTGGGCAGCCTGTCCAATGCCGCGCGCCAGGTCCACTGGGCCGATGGCGCCGGCCGCGCCACCCTCTACGCGCAGTCGCTGCTCGACCAGGCGGGCGTCGGCGAACCGCTTGTCGCGGGCACGCGCAGCGGCAGCTTCGAGAACGAGCGTTACCACTGGACGCTCGACGTGCGTCCGTATGTCGATCCGGCCAAGGGCGCGGTCGCGGCGACCGCGGATGGCGCGCAACTGTTCCAGCTCGACCTGCGCCTGGATTGGGGCACGTCGGCGGCGCAGCGGCTGCAGATCCAGACCCTGCGCCTGAGTCGTTCGACCGACGTGCCGGAGGTGCCATGAGCATCGCCGCAGCGACGGTCGCCGCATCAGGCGATGCGCGCGCGCGGGCGTCATCGGCGGCCGCCGGTTTCACACTGATCGAAGTGCTGCTGGCGACGGCACTGCTGGCGGCCGCACTTGCATTGGGATTCGCCACGCTCAGCGCGGCGACCGCGGCCGTGCACCGCGGCGAGCAGCTCGCGCAGGCGAACGAGCGCATGCGTGCGGTGGCCGGGTTCCTGCGCACGCGCATCGCCTCGGCACGCGCGATCGGCTTCATGCTCGACAAGGATGCGGGCACCCCGATCCGCTTCATCGGTACGCCCGACCGCATGCGCTTCGTCGCCGACCTTCCGGACTACCTCGGTCGCGGCGGCCCGTACCTGCACGACATCTCGGTGCTCGGCGGAGACGGCCAGCCGGAACGGCTGCAGGTCGTCTTCACCCAGGTCCAGAACGCGGCGGAAATCGCCGACTCCTCGCCACGCAAGCCGGAGGTGCTCGCGGACGGATTCGCCGATGTGCAGTTCCGCTACCGCGCGCTCGATGCCACCGGCAAGCTCGGCGACTGGCAGGAGCGCTGGACCGACACCGACCGCCTGCCGCTGCAGGTGTCGGTGCGGATCAAGCCGGCGACCGGCGCGCCATGGCCGGACCTGGTCATCGCCTTGCCGGTCGCCAATGGCGGCGCCGCCTCCATGCCGACGATCGATTGAACGCGCGCATGCCCCGGGGATGCCTCGTCCAGGCACGCGCGCGCCAGCGCGGCGCGGCGCTGCTGCTGGTGATGTGGCTGATCGCGCTGCTCGCGTCGCTGATCGGCGCGTTCGCGTTGACCGCGCGGATCGAGCGACTGCAGGAACGGGTGCTCAGTCGCGGCGCCGTCGCCGGGCAGGCCGCACGTGCAGGTCTGGAAATGGCGCTGGTCCGGGTCGACGACCAGGATCCGCGCCGGCGCTGGATTCCGGACGGGCGCGCCTACCACTGGAGCTACGCCGGGATCCCGGTCGACGTCCGGATGGTCGACGAGCAGGGCAAGGTCGACATCAACGCGGCCGATCCGACCCTGCTGTCCGCGTTGTTCCAGGCATTGGGCGTGCCGCAGGACAAGGCGACCCGCGTCGCTTCGGCGATGGTCGACTGGCGCGATGCGGATTCGCTCACCCAGCCGCAGGGCGGCGCGGAGGATCCGGACTACGCATCGGCCGGATTGCCCTACGGCGCCAAGGACGCACCGTTCGAAACCGTCGCCGAAATGGAGCAGGTGCTGGGAATGACCCCCGCGATCTACCGCCTGGCCGCGCCGTACCTCACGGTGTTCACCGGCAACGGCACGCCCGACGTCGCGTTCGCCGCGGCGCCGGTGCTGACCGCGATGGGACTCGATGGTCCGGCGCTCGTCGCCGCGCGCGAGGCGCGCCCGCCGGGCGCCGACCTCGGGCTCGTGGGCGGCAACGGCGGAACGTATAGTATCCAGAGCGTCGCGCGGCTTCGCGAAGGACGCACCGCAACGATCACCGGTGTCGTGCGGACCGGCGGCAACGGTTCGCCCGGCTCGGCCTACACGGCGCTGGACTGGGAAGAAGGAACCACGGCGCGATGATCCTGCGCGACAGCCTGGGCACCTACGGGGCGAAAATCGGATTGGGCGCAGGCGGACTGTTCGCATGGTGGCGGGCGGCACTGGCGTCCTGGTTGCCGCCACGCTGGCAGGCTTTGTTCGGCTGGGCGCGCGACCGCCTGCTGCTGGTGCGCGATGAAGCCGGCGTCCAGCTGCGGCTGGAACGCAGCGGCGGCATCGTCGACCTCGGCCAGTTGCCGCTGCCCGAGCCGGAAGCGACCGACGATCCGCTCGCCCACCTGCTCGGTCCCCAGATCGTCGACCTGCCGCGCTGGCTGGTGTTGCCCGCCAACAGCGGGCTGCGCCGGCGGATGCTGGTGCCGGCCGCGGCGGTCGACCGGCTGCGCGACGTGCTGCGATTCGAGATCGAACGCCAGACCCCCTTCGATGCCGCCAGCGTCGTCTTCGACGCATTGCTGCTCGGACGCCGTCCCGATGGCCAGGCCGACGTCGAGCTGATCGTCGTACCGAAGGCGGCCTTCGATGCCGCGCTGGCGGCGATCGGGCCATTGGCCGGCACCCTGGCCGGCGTCGACATCGCCGCGATCGGTGGCGCGCCGGCCGGGATCAACCTGCTGCCCGCCGCCAGCCGGGTGCGCATCTCCGATCCGTCGCGGCCGTGGAACTGGGCGCTCGCGGTCGTCGCGCTCCTGGCCGTGGCCGCGGGCCTGTGGCAACTGCTGGAGAACCGTCGCGCCGCCGCCGACGCGCTCGAACAGGAAGTCGCCAGCCGCAGCCAGGTCGCGCGCCGGGTCGACCTGCAACGCCAGCAGCTGATCGATGCGGTGCAGGGTGCGGCCTTCCTGGATCGCGCCCGCAGCGGCCGTCCGACCAACGTCGAGATCATGGACGAGCTCAGCCGGCGCCTGCCCGACACGACCTACCTCGAAAAACTCGCGGTCGAGGACGACCGGCTGACCCTGATCGGGCTGAGCTCGGAAGCCTCGGCGCTGGTGCCGAAGCTGGAAGGCTCGGCGCTGTGGACATCGCCGGCGCTGACCGGCGCCCTGCAGCCGGATCCGCGCACGCACCGCGATCGCTTCACCCTGACCGCCGACATCGCAGTCAAGGCCGGTGCGGGCAAGGAACCGGAATCCAGGAGCCGGCCCGAATGACGCGCGCCATCACCGACCGCGATCGCTGGCTGGCGCTGGGCCTGTCGCTGCTGGTCCTGCTGCTGGCCTACCTGCTGCTGGTGCATCCGTGGTGGACGGCGCCGATGTTGCAGACCCAGGACCGGATCCAGTCGCTGCAGCAGCGCGAACTGCGCCAGCGCATGCAATTGCGCCAGGCGCCGGAAGTCGCGCGCCGCCTGCAGCAGGTGCGCGCCGTCGAAGCACGGCGCCCCGGCTTCCTTGCCGAAGGCACCACCGAACTCGCCACCGCGAGCCTGGTGCAGCGCCTGGAATCGGTGGTCGTGCAGGCCAGCCCCGGCAACCGCAGCTGCGCGATCACCAACCGCTCGCCGCTGGCCGACGAGAACGCCGGCAAGGAGCGCTTCCGCAAGGTGATCGTGCAGGTGCGCCTGCGCTGCGGCACGCCCGAACTGGCAGCGGTGCTGCACGCACTGGAAGCCGGCACGCCGCGCCTGTTCGTCGACAACCTCAACGTGCTCGCGCAACGCTATTTCTTCGCGCCGGGGCAGGGCGGCAACCAGGCCGGCGGCCTTGACGTGAGCTTCGACCTCTACGGCTACCTGCGTCCGCTGCCATCGGCGGCGGCGCCCGCGCGTGCGCCCGCGCCCAATCCTGCGGTGGTGTCCGATGCGGGTTGAAGGCATCGCCCCGCGCACCTGGCTGCTGGGCACCGTCGCCGGCTGGGCGGTGCTGCTGTGGCTGCTCGCGCTGCTGGGCATGGGCAACCGCGTCCAGCACCTGCCGGACGATCCGTCGCTGGTGGCGCGCCTGCCCGAGCTGGCGCCGCCGCCGCCGGAGCGGCTCGGCCCGCTGGCGCAGTACAGCGAGATCAGCGCGCGCCCGCTGTTCTCCGACGACCGCCGTCCGCAACCGTTCTCTCTGACCGCCGACGGCGACGACAACGCCGCGCCGACCTTCGACTACATCCTCACCAGCGTGCTGATCACGCCGACGCTGCGGATGGCGATCCTGCAGCCGTCGGCCGGTGGCGACTCGATCCGGGTCAAGTTCGGCGAAGCGGCCGATGCCCTGCCGGCCTACCGCCTGACCGCGCTCAGCCCGCGCAGCGCGGTGTTCGAGGGCCCCGACGGCACCCACTCGCTGGACCTGCGGGTGTACGACGGCAACGGCGGCCAACCGCCGACCGCGGTGCAGGCGACGGACCAGGCCGACAACGCCGAAGCCAATGCCGCGCAACCGGCGCGCAAGCCGGTCACGCGCCCGGCGACGCCCGCGCGTCCGCCCGCACCGGCGCCGGAAACCACGCCGACGCCATCGCCGGCGGTGCCATCGCCGGAGGCGCCACCGCCACCGCCCAACGACAACAGCGCACCGGACACCGAGGCGCAGATCGAAGGCATCCGCAAGCGCATCGAAGAACGTCGCAGGCAGTTGCGGCAGCAGAACCAGAATCCGCCTGCACCGGCCAAGAACCCCTAGAGTGCCCGCAATGACCGCCTCCCGACGAACCGCACTCCATACGCCCTTCCGACGCGTCCGCGTTGCGCTGGCGGCCTGCATGGTCGCCGTGCTGGCCGCCTGCGCGACGATGCCGGCGCCCAACGTCCAGCGCAGCGGCAACCTCACGTCCGCGCCGCAGGCGGGAACGTCGAGTGCCGCCGACAACGGCGCCAAGTCGGGCGTGGTCACGACCGTCGGCGGCGTGCAGTCGCAGGCCTTGCCCGACGACGCCGAAGCCGGCGTGCGCCCGCTGATCCGCCGTGGCACCGGCCAGGTGATCAACAACAGCGCGGCCAGCGCGCCGCCGCCGAACATCGGCGGCAGCAGCGGCGCGGCCACGTTCAACTTCGAAGGCGAATCGCTGCAGGCGGTGGTCAAGGCGATCCTGGGCGACATGCTCGGCCAGAACTACGTGATCGCGCCGGGCGTGCAGGGCACGGTGACGGTGTCGACGCCGCGCTCGGTCAGCCCGGCGCAGGCGATGTCGCTGCTGGAGATGGTGCTGGGCTGGAACAACGCGCGCATGGTCTACAGCGACGGCCGCTACAACATCGTGCCGGCCGACCAGGCGCTGTCGGGCACGGTCGCGCCGCGCACCGGTTCGGCGATCACGGCGCGCGGATTCGAAGTGCGCGCGGTGCCGCTGAAGTACATCTCCGCGGCCGAGATGGAGAAGATCCTCAAGCCCTACGCGCGCCAGAACGCGATCGTCAACGTCGACAGCGGCCGCAACCTGATCACCCTCGCCGGCACCCGCTCGGAGCTGGAGAACTACCTGCGCACGGTCGACATCTTCGACGTCGACTGGATGTCGAGCATGTCCGTCGGCGTGTTCCCGCTGCAGTCGGGCCGGGCGACCAAGGTCGCCGCCGACCTGGAGAAGGTGTTCGGCGAACAGAGCAAGTCGCCGGTGGCCGGCATGTTCCGCTTCATGCCGCTGGAGGACGCCAACGCGATCATGGTGATCACCCCGCAGGCCAGCTACCTGGACGACATCCAGCAGTGGCTGGAGCGCATCGACAGTGCCGGCGGCGGCGTGCAGCTGTTCTCCTACGAGTTGAAGTACATCAAGGCCAAGGACCTGGCCGACCGACTTGCCGAGGCCTTCGGCGGGCGCAGCGGCGGCGGCAGCGACACGACCGGCGGCGGCGCGCCGTCGCTGATGCCGGGCACCAATTCGACCCAGATCCGCAACAGCGGGGTCGACGACGACAGCGGCATCAGTTCGGCCGGGATCGGCAACAACAACTCCGGCCTGTCCGGCGACATGACCGGCGGCACCGGCACCGGTTCGGGCACCAGCGGCATGGGTGGCACCGGCGGCCAGATGTCGCTGGACCAGTCCGGGCCCGCCAATGGCGCGACCACGCTGCAGATCGGCGGCGAGAAGGTCGGCGTGTCCGCCGTCGATGAAACCAACACCCTGCTGGTGCGCGCCAGCGGCCAGGCCTGGCGCTCGATTCGTGACGTCATCGAGAAGCTCGACGTCATGCCGCTGCAGGTGCACATCGAGGCGCAGGTCGCCGAGGTGAAACTCACGGGCGACCTCCAGTACGGCGTGAACTGGTATTTCGAGAACGCGATCCCGGCGCTGGCCGGCAGCACCGCCGCCGACCTGCACGCGCGCGCGATCAACCGCACCATCTGGGGCGACATCGCCGGCAGCATCCTGCCCTCCGGCGGCAGCTGGACCTTCCTCGGCCGCAACGCCGCCGCGGTGATCTCCGCGCTCGACCAGGTCACCGACGTGCGCCTGCTGCAGACGCCGTCGGTGGTCGTGCGCAACAACGCCGAGGCCGAGTTGAACGTCGGTACCCGGATCCCGATCTCCTCGGTCACCGTCAATCCCGGTACGGGCAACGGCGAGACCACCTACAGCCAGGTCCAGTACCTGGATACCGGCGTGATCCTGAAGGTGCGGCCGCGCATCACCAAGGACGGCATCGTCTTCCTCGACATCGCGCAGGAAGTCAGCTCGCCCGGCCCGGTTCCCGCGACCTGCACCGCCAATGGCGTCAACTGCAACGTCGCCATCGACACGCGCTACCTGAAGACCGAGGCCGCCGTGCACAGCGGCGACACCGTGATGCTCGCCGGCCTGATCCAGGATGGCGTGAGCAAGGGGTCCAACGGCATTCCCGGCCTGAGCCGCATCCCGATCATCGGTGGCCTGTTCGGCCAGCAGACGTCCAACACCACCCGCAGCGAAGTGATCATCCTGCTGACACCGACGGTCATCCGCAATCCGCAGGATGCGCGCGAGCTGACCGACGAATACGGCCGCCGCTTCCGCGCGATGGAACCGATCCGGGCGCCGAAGCAGCGGTGAGTGCAGGGTCGGCGTCGTCACCGGCACGCGGCAGCGAACTGCCGGTCGTGCTGCTGCCGGTCGGCGTCGACGACGATGCGCTCGACGCCTGCCTCGCGGCACTGGATGCAGGCACGCCCGCGGGCAGCCGGATCTGGCTCGCGGACGACGCGCAGGCGGGGCCGCGCGGCCTGGCGATCATCGAACGCTGGCTGCAGCGCACGCGCCTGACCGCCGATTACAGCCGTCGCCAGCGCAGCCTGGGCGAGGTCGCGCACGTCGACCAGCTGCTGGCCGCCTGCGCCGATGCCGACGTCGTCGTGCTCGCCCCTGACGCGGTGCCGACGCCCGGTTGGTTGCAGCAGCTGTCCGCCTGCCTCGCGCGCGACGCCGCGATCGCGACGGCGACGCCCTGGTGCAACGCCGGCGAAACCGCGTCGTGGCCGCGCTGCGGCGAAATCGCGCCGGTGCCCGGCGACCTCGAGCGCACCGCCCGCGCGAGCGCCTCATTGCCGCCGCTGCATCCGGAACTTCCGTCCGCCGTCGCCCACGCCGTCGCGATCCGCGGCAGCGCGCGCAGGCGCGCCGGCGGCCTCGACACCGCCAGTTACGGCTCCTGGTACGCGGCGCTGGTCGACCTGTCGTTGCGGCTGGCGGGGCTGGGATGGCGCAACGTGCTGGCCGAGACCGCGTTCGTCGCGCGCGGCGGCGAAGGCGCGCCGGCCGATGGCGACCTCGACGTGCTCGCCGCGCGCTGGCCCGGCTGGCACGCACGCGTCGCGCATTTCCTGATGGACGATCCGCTGCACGCCCAGCGCGCGCAGCTGGCCGATGCGTACGCCAAGGTCGCGCCGGCAATGCCGCAGCGCGAACTGTTCGCCTAGCGCCGATGGACGACGTCGCCGACATCGGCGTGGTGGTGGTCACCCATCGCAGCGTCGAGACCATCGACGCTTGCCTCGCGCGCGTGCGCGCGGCGATCGGAGTCGCTGCGATCCGGGTCGTCGACAATGCCTCCGACGATGGCACCCTCGCGATCGTGCAACGCCACGCCGCCGCCGATCCGCGCCTGAAGTTCATCGCCAACCCCGACAATCCCGGCTTCGCCGTGGCCTGCAACCAGGGCGCGGCCGCGCTGTCGCAACCGCGCGACGCGACGTGGCTGGCGTTCGTCAATCCCGATTGCCTGCTCGAATCCGATTCGCTGGCGCAGTTGCGCACGCATGCGCGCCAGCTCGACGGCAATGGCCTGATCGGCGCGGACCTCGTCGGCGAGGACGGCGTGCGCGATGCGGCCGCGCGCCGCCGCGACCCGGATTTCGCGGCCATGCTGCGCACGCCCGCGGCGCGACGCATCGACGTGCCGGTCGATGTCGCGCGCTCGTTGCAGCAGGTCGATGCGGTGTCCGGCGCGCTGATGCTGCTGGCGCGCGTGCTGTTCGAGCGCGTCGGCGGCTTCGACGCGGGCTATCGCCTGCACGCCGAAGACCTGGACCTGTGCCGTCGCGTGCGCGACGCCGGTGGCGTGGCCGCGGTCGCCAACGACGTGCGCGTGGTCCATGTGCGCGGCGTGTCGTCGCGCTCGCGGCCGCTGTTCGTCGAGTGGCACAAGCATCGTGGCCTGTGGCGCTGGTTCCGCAAGTTCGAAGCCAGGCGCCGCGGCGCGGCGACGCGCGCGGCGGTGTTCACGATGGTGTGGGGACGGTTTCCGTTCGCGGCGCTGCGCGCATGGTGGCGCTGATGATGCGATGCGGTCGCCGCTGCAAACCGATCTATCGGTAGCGGTTGATCTCGTCGCGAAGTGCCCGGGCGGCGCTGCCGGCGGCGTCGGCGAAGTCGTCGCCATTCGACGCGTACAGGATCGCGCGCGACGAACTCACGACCAGGCCGGTGCCATCGGCGGTCTTCGCGTTGCGCACCACCGCCTCGACGTCGCCGCCCTGCGCGCCGACGCCGGGCACGAGGAACGGAACGTCGCCGACAATCGCGCGCACCTCGCGCAGCTGTTCCGGCCAGGTCGCGCCGACGACCAGCGCGCAGTTGCCGTTGCCGTTCCACTCGCGGGCGATTTTTTCGGCGACGTGCTGGTAGAGCGGGCGTCCGTCGACCTGGAGATCCTGCAGGTCGCCCGCGCCCGCGTTCGAGGTGCGGCACAGGATCACCACGCCCTTGTCGGCGCGATCGAGGAACGGCTGCAGCGAATCGCGGCCGAGATAGGGATTGGCGGT
>Ga0310810_10002374_pt1 | contig 20251 bp, 18 predicted proteins | sample NCmetagenome_FD_207641 | JGI IMG/M metagenome (GOLD analysis project Ga0310810, IMG submission 207641) | Soil microbial communities from experimental microcosm in Duke University, North Carolina, United States - NC | ecosystem: Engineered > Artificial ecosystem > Soil microcosm > Unclassified ...
CTCATGAATGGCGCCGATTGGTACAAGAAGATGTCGCTGTCGAGTCCCAAGAGCACGGGCACCAAGCTCTTCTCGGTGTGCGGGAATGTGCAGCGTCCCGGGACTTACGAAGTCGTGATGGGCTTTCCGTTCAAGGAATTCCTTTACGATCTATGCGGCGGCCCGTTGCACGGCAGGAAGTTCAAGGCGGTGATTCCCGGCGGCGCATCGGTTCCAATCCAGACGATGGAGGAAGCCGAAGCCACGCTCATGGACTACGAGGGCTTCGTTGCCGGCGGGTCGATGCTCGGCTCCGGCGGCGTAATCGTAATCGACGACGCGCAGCCTATGGTCACGGTGATCGCGCGACTCGCGCGCTTCTTCGCCCACGAGAGCTGTGGACAGTGCACGCAGTGTCGAGAGGGCACCGCCTGGACGACAAAGATCGTCGAGCGCATCAGGGACGGCGAGGGCACGGTCGAGGATCTCGACACGCTCATGGACATCGCCGAGCAGATGACGGGCAAGACGATCTGCGTATTGAGTGATTCGTGCGCCGTGCCTGTCGTGTCAGGCATCAAGAAATTCCGCGGTGAGTTCGAGGCGTTGATTCAGGGTCGGCATTTTCACCCAGTGACCGCGGCGGTGGCGTGATGTCCGACAAGAAAATGGTGAACCTCACGATCGAGGGTCGGCCGGTCAGTGTCGCCGAGGGAACGACGATTCTCGAGGCGGCGAAGACCGCCGGAATCCTCATTCCGCACTACTGCTATCACCCCGGTCTCCCGATCGCGGGTGTCTGCCGGATGTGTCTGGTCGAAGTCGAGAAGGCGCCCAAGCTCGCGCCCTCGTGCGCTACAACCGTCGCGGAAGGTCAGGTCGTCCGCGTTCACTCGGACAAGTCGCTCGAGGCACGCAAGGGTGTGCTCGAGATGCTTTTGATCAATCACCCGCTCGATTGTCCGATCTGCGATCAATCGGGCGAGTGTGAGCTTCAGGACTACACGTATCAGGAAGGGCGGGAGGATTCGCGCTACCGCGAGCCCAAGCGCTTCAACCCCGCCGAGGATTTTGGCGGCGACGTGATCTACGTTCCGAACCGGTGCATCCTGTGCACACGGTGCGTCCGCTTCATGGATGATGTCGCCCAGGATTCGACGCTCAACGTCAGCGAGCGTGGTGATCGCGCTCTCATCGGCAAGTTCGAGGGGAAGGACATGACGCACCCCTGGGCTGCCAACGTCGTCGATCTGTGCCCGGTCGGTGCGCTTCTCTCGAAGGACTTCCTGAACAAAGCGCGCGCCTGGGAGCTCGATCGTACCGCGTCGATCTGTCCCAACTGCACACAGGGCTGCAACGTGACCATGGAGACGCGCGAGAATCAGCTCGTGCGCATGCGTCCACGGCCGAACGAGGATGTCAACGCGTTCTTCATGTGCGATTGGGGACGTCTCAACTATCGCTGGATGAACGAGAAGAACCGCGTCGAGAAGCCGATGGTGCGGGCCAAGAACGGACTCGCCGCCACCACATGGGAAGCGGCGATTAGTGCGGCCGCGCGTGCTCTCACCGGAAAGAAAGTCTTCGTCGCGGCATCACCGATGTTGTCCAACGAATCGCTCTTCCTCCTCGGCCAACTGATGCAAGGCGGGGTCGGTGCGTTCCGTGTCACTGAAGGCGAAGAAGCACCGCTCGCGGGCGTTGACGATCTCGCGCTGCGTCGCGAGCGTGCCGCCAACGTGTACGGCGCCGAGAAGCTCGGATTCACGAAGACAAAGGATCTCCTCGGCGGTATGGGCCAGGGCGACGTGCTCGTTGTTGCGGGCGAAGATCTCGCCGGCATCGATGCGTCCGCGGTCTCTCGCGCCGGCGAAGTAATCGTCATCGGCTCGGTGCTGCCCGAATCCGCGGCCAAGGCTTCGGTCGTTTTGCCGATAGCGAACTTTTCCGAGGAAGAGGGCACGGTCACTAACCTTCGCGGGCGCGTGCAGCGCTTCACGCAAGCGAAGCAGGCTCCCGGCGAAACCCGCCCGAGCTGGCTGGTGCTCGGCGATCTGCTCGGCGCGATGGGAAAACAAGCGAGCTTCTTTCTGCCTTCCGAGGTTTTCGCTAAGCTCGCCAGCTCCAACAGCGCGTTTGCCGGCCTGAGCTACGACACGCTCGGCTTCAGGGGGCTGCCGCTGGCCGATGCGCCACCGACCAGACCGAAGCAACCGATCGCGGTGGCCGCGTCGTGAGCGTCCTGCACGGGATTCCGGCTCTCCTCCAGGCGGCTGATCCGAATCTGCCGCCTGTGAGCGGGATGGTGTTCTACATCTTCACGATCTTCAAGATGGTCGTGATCTTTACGATCTACATGATCGGTGTCGCGATGCTCACGCTGGCGGAGCGAAAGATCTCCGCGTGGATTCAGGATCGCCACGGACCGAACCGCGTCGGAAAGGGATGGCTTCAGCCCGCTGCCGACGGTCTCAAGAATTTCATGAAGGAAGAGACGATGCCGGAGGGTGTGAACAAGCCGCTCTTCGTGCTCGCTCCCATACTCTCGTTCATTCCGGCGCTGGTCACATGGTGCGTGATTCCTTTCGGCTCGCCGTGGCCGACTCGGTGGGGAAGGATCGACTGGGTAGTGGCCGACCTTCCCGTCGGCTTCCTGTTCATTCTCGCGATCAGTTCCCTCGGAGTCTACGGTATCGTCCTCGCTGGCTGGTCATCGAACAACAAGTACGCGTTGCTCGGCGGCCTTCGCTCGAGCGCCCAGATGATATCGTATGAGATCTCATTGGGCATGTCCACGATTCCGGTACTGCTCCTCGCCGGCAACGTCACCCTCAACAGCATCATAAATCAGCAGGCGTGGGGCGGGTGGAATGTCGTGAACCTGACCGTCGCCTTTTTCATCTTCATGGTCTCGGCGTTCGCCGAGACGAACCGATTGCCGTTCGATCTGCCAGAGGCAGAGTCTGAGCTCATAGCCGGATACCATACGGAGTACAGCGCAATGAAGTTCTCGCTGTTCTTCATCGCCGAGTACGCGAACATGGTGACGGCGAGCGCGTTGATGGCGACGCTCTTCTTCGGAGGCTGGGACGTGCCCTTCACGGCGCGTGACAACATCGGCCCTTTCAGCAAATGGCTGTCGCTACTCTCAATCGGGATCTTTCTCGCCAAGATTCTGTTCTTCGTCTTCCTGTTCATGTGGGTTCGGTGGACGGTACCACGATTCCGCTACGACCAGCTGATGTCACTCGGCTGGAAGTTCATGTTGCCCCTCGCACTCGCTTACATCGTGCTCATCGCGTCCGTGATGCTCGGACTGAGTGCGTCAGGCATACAAGAGGGCGGGTTGTGGACGGCAATCCTCGGCTCGGTCAATATCGCGGTGCTCATCATTCTTTTCGCGATTCTCGATCGCGGGCGTATCATCAGTCCCGCTTACGGCAGAATGCATCCAAGGGAAATCGAGCGGCTGAAGCAGGTCGAGAAACAGGCGGAAAAGCGCCATCCCATCGCGGTAGAGGCAGGTAGATAAATGGCAATCACGGTAAAAGTGGTCGAGCGGCCAACGAACGAGGTCAGCTACATCAGGGCAGCGCTCAAGGGAATGGCGCTGACGGCATGGCATCTCTTTGACATCCACGGTCGCGTCACAACGCAGTACCCCGAGGAGAAGTCTCCGATCTCTCCCCGCTGGCGCGGCACGCACAGAATGCTGACGACGGAAACCGGAAAAGCGCGCTGCGTCGCCTGCGGACTCTGCCCGACGGTATGTCCCGCGAACTGCATCAAGCTCGTCCCGGGCGAGGACGAGGAAGGGAACCGCTATCCTCTCGTGTTCGAGATCGACGAATTCCGCTGCATCTTCTGCGGATTCTGTCAGGAGGTCTGTCCGGAGGAGGCGATTCACGTTGGTCGCCACTATGAGAACTCCGAGTACAGCAGGGAGGGTTTCGTCTACGACCTGCAGCGGCTGATGGATCAGACGCACCCGGTCTGCGAGATGTGGGATCCCGAAGACCCAAAGGGCGAGTGATGGAGCCGCACTATCCGCTCTTTTACGTCTTTCACTTCTATCTGTTCGGAGTCATCGCGCTCGCATCGGCGATAACGTTCGTAACGCGAAAAAGCCCCGTGACGGCGGCGCTCTGGCTGGTCAACACGATGTTCAGCCTGGCTGCCCTGTACGTAATGCTCGACGCGCAGTTCGTCGGCGTGATGCAGGTGCTCGTCTACGCCGGCGCGATCATGGTGGTGTTCCTGTTCGTCGTCATGTTGCTCAATCTCGGGCATCCATCGGAGCTGGCTGATGCCCGGGGCGGCGGATGGAAGCTGGCGGCGACACTCATCGGATTTGGCCTGCTGAGCGAGATCATTGTGATCACGCGCACAAAGCTTCCCCAGCAGCTCGTAGTCGCGCGCGACTTCAACGAACAACAGCTGCAGAAGCTGAACGCGGTGGGGATGATCGCGGAGCCGCTGTTCCGGGACTACCTGCTCGCGTTCGAGCTGACGAGCGTGCTGCTTCTGGTTGCGATAACGGGCGCCGTCGTGCTCGGAAGAGGGAGGGCAGCCGGTGCTCGCTGAGTCGCTCGCCCTGACAGCCGCGCTCTTCATCATCGGAGTGATCGGCGTTCTCGTTCACCGCAACGCGATCATCATCTTCATGTGCGTGGAGCTTATGCTGACGGCCGTCAACCTGACGTTCGTTGCGTTCTCGCGCTTTTACGGACCGGCGGGGCAGGTGTTCGTCGTATTCGTGATGACGGTCTCGGCGGCCGAAGCGGCGGTCGGGCTCGCCATCATCATCTCGATATTCCGCCATCGCCAGACGGTGGACCTGAAGAACATCAACCTGCTCAAAGGCTGATGCTCCTACAGACCGCGGTTTCAGCAGCATCTCAGGCGCATCCACTCAGCGGGACGATCGCCGAGTGGGTATGGCTGCTCCCGATCCTGCCTCTCGCCGGATTCGCGATCAACGGACTGCTCTCGCTCGCGGGAGCGCATTTTGGTCCGTCGGATCCGACAGCCGCCGATAGTCATCATCAACCGGTGGATTCACCGCCGGATCGGATCGTTTTTGTAAAGGGCGATCCCACCATAAAGCACCCTGACGAGATGCCCTCGACGCACGAGGGCGCTGACGGCAACGATCACTATGGAGTAAAGCGCCATCGCTGGTCCGGCGTCGTGAGCATCGTCGGACCCGGAGTCCTGATCCTGTCGTTCCTGCTTGCGCTCGGAATCTGGCAGGCGATGGTCACCGCGAATCCGACGACGCCCTTCCTCCAGACGTATTTCAGCTGGATGCCGGTCGGGGATCTCCAGATCAACGCCGCGTTCCAGCTCGACCAGCTGTCGATGGTGATGATTCTCGTGATCACAGGAGTCGGCGCGCTGATCCACGTCTTCAGCATCGGCTACATGCGCGACGATCCAGGCTATCCGAGGTTCTTCTCGTATCTGAATCTGTTCGTGTTCTTCATGCTGGTGCTCGTCCTTGGCGCGAACTATCCGGTGCTGTTCGTCGGGTGGGAGGGAGTCGGACTCTGCTCGTACCTCCTCATCGGATTCTGGTTCAACGACAAGGCCAACGCGGACGCCGGCAAGAAAGCGTTCATAGTGAACAGGATCGGCGACTTCGGACTTCTCGTCGCGATGTTCATGCTGTTCGCGAACATCGGCGTTCTGGATTTCGTCGGAGTGGGCGCCAAGGCGGTCGATCTTGGGGCGGGCAGCGCCCTGGTCACGACGATTTGCCTGTTCATGTTCCTCGGGTGCACCGGCAAGAGCGCGCAGATTCCACTCTACATCTGGCTTCCCGATGCTATGGCTGGACCAACGCCGGTCTCGGCGCTGATCCATGCCGCGACGATGGTCACGGCGGGCGTCTACCTGATCGCGCGCAGCTCCTTTCTCTTTTCGCTTTCGCCGGTCGCTTCGCTAACGGTCGCGGTTGTCGGCGCCGTGACGGCGATCTTCGCCGCGACGATCGGACTGAAGCAGTGGGACATCAAGAAGGTCCTGGCGTATTCGACGATCTCGCAGCTGGGGTACATGTTCATCGGCGTAGGCGTTGGCGCGTACGTGTCGGGCATGTTTCATCTCGTCACGCACGCATTCTTCAAGGCGCTGCTATTCCTCGGTTCCGGCTCGGTGATACACGCAATGCATGCCGCGTATCACAAGACGCATAGTGGCCAAGACGCGCAGGACATGCGCAACATGGGCGGCCTCAAGCGCTATCTGCCCATCACGTGCGTGCTGATGTGGATCGCGACGCTGGCGATCTCGGGCATCCCACCCCTTTCCGGATTCTTCTCCAAGGACGAGATCCTCGGGTCCGTGTTCGCGCGGGCGCAGGGATCCACACTGGCCTCCGCCAGCTGGCTCGGTGTTCCGGGCAGCACGCTTCTCTACATCGTCTATGGCATCGGGCTGGCGGCGGCCTTTCTCACCGCGGTCTACATGACGCGAATGATGCTCTACACGTTTCACGGACCGACTCGTACCGGAACGGAAGAGGAACAGGCTCTGCACGAAGCGCCGTGGATCATGACTGGTCCGCTCGTCGCCCTCGCGATCCTTACGATTGCGGGAGGTTGGCTCAATCTGCCCGAGGTCGTAACAGACCTGATTCCTCTCGGGCCGCGCGAAGTCCTGGCGCACTGGCTGGATCCCGTAGTTGGCGGGGCCACTGCGCGCATCATTGCAGGGGCGCCGGCCGTCCCGACGAGCACCGAAGAAGCGCTGATCGCGACCGCCGTCGTGATCGCCGTCGTCGGAATTCTATTCGCGATTTTGCGACTCAAGCCCGCGAGTCTTCCGCGCGCGCGCGATGCGGTTCCGGAGCACGGCTTCGAGGGCGTCGTCGCGCACAAGTACTACGTCGACGAGGGAATCGACCGAGTGATCGTCGAGCCGACATACAAGGTTTCGCGAACTTTCCTTTGGCGCTTTGTGGACAACGGCCTGATCGATGGCCTTCTCGTCAACGGCAGTGCCGCGCTGGCGCGTACGTTTGGCTGGCTGGGGTCACGGTTGCAGACGGGCAACGTCGGGATATACGCGTGGGTGCTCGTGGTAGGAGTCCTCGCGATGCTCGGCGCATTCACGCTTCGGTAAACGATCAATGGCAAGCTTTCTCGACTCGATCGGCTACAATAGCTGGGTGCTTCCCGCACTGCTGCTGATCCCCCTGATCGGCGGTGTCATCCTTCTGCTGCTGCCAGTGCGTGAGGCAGTCGGCGCTGGTGTGGAGACGCCGGCGGCGCGACAGGTTGCGTTCTGGCTGTTCGTGCTCGAGTTCGTAGTCTCGATTGGTCTTTGGTGGTCGTTCAATCCAGCCGACACGGGGTGGCAGGCCCCGATCGATGTCGCATGGATTCCGAGCTGGGGAGTCCGCTTCACACTGGGCGTGGATGGAATTGCCCTGATGATGGTGTTGCTCACGACCTTCATCATGCCGCTTTCTATTCTCGGAAGCTGGACGAGCATTCGCACCAACGTGCGCAGCTACTACGCTCTGCTCCTCATTCTCAGCAGCGGCATGATCGGCGTGTTCCTCGCGCGTGATCTCTTTCTCTTCTACGTGATGTGGGAAGTGATGCTGGTGCCGATGTACTTCATCATCGGCATTTGGGGTGGGGAACGCCGGATTTACGCGAGCCTCAAGTTCTTCATCTATACCTTTCTGCCATCGCTGCTGATGCTTGTGGGGATCATCTATCTCGGCCTCCACGCCAAGAACGCGGCCGGCACCCCTGACTTCAGCTACGACCACCTTCTCGCCTCAGGGAGCCTGACTGAGACCGCGGCGAAATATCTGTTCGGGGCGTTCTTCCTCGCGTTCGCCGTCAAGGTGCCGATCTTTCCTTTCCACACCTGGTTGCCCGACGCGCACGTCGAAGCACCGACCGCCGGATCCGTGATCCTTGCCGGCATCATGCTCAAGATGGGGACGTTCGGATTCATGCGATTTGCGCTGCCGCTCTTTCCCGGAGCCGCGATGAATCCGACGATCAGAATGGTCATCCTCATTCTGGCGCTGATCGGAATCATCTACGGAGCGCTGGTCGCGATGGTTCAGCCGGACTTCAAGAAGCTCGTCGCCTACTCGTCCGTGAGCCACCTTGGCTTCGTCATGCTCGGAATATTCGCACTCACGCTGCAGAGCGTGCAGGGCGCGCTGATGGTCATGATCAATCACGGCATCTCGACCGGCGCGCTGTTCCTTCTCGTCGGCATCATCTACGAGAGGCGGCATTCGCGCCTCATCGCATCCTACGGCGGAATAGCGCGCGTAGTCCCGATGTTCGCCGCTGTCCTCACGTTCGTGTCGCTCAGCAGCATTGGACTTCCGGGCACCAATGGGTTCGTCGGAGAATTCCTTGTGTTGATCGGCTCGTTCCGCACCTATCCGGTGCTGACGATCATCGCCACAACCGGGGTGATCTTCGCCGCCGTGTACCTGTTGTGGGCGCTGCAGCGGATTCTCTTCAACCCGCTCGACAAGCCGGAGAACGAACACGTGCCCGACCTCAACAGGCGTGAGCTCGCGATGCTTGTTCCGCTGGTCGCGGCGATCATCTGGCTCGGCGTCTATCCGGCGCCCGTTCTTCGCAGGATGGAAGGATCGGCCCAGCTCCTCGTCAACCGCGTGGAGCGGGGGAGCGTCACCCAGGTCGGCGCAGCGGGCCAATGATGCAATTCGATCTCAACATGCCTGCCCAGCTGACTTCGGCGCTGGGGCCCGATCTCCTCCTGATGGCCGGAGCGATGCTGCTCCTGGTCTGGGCCGGATGGCGGCGCGAGAGCGACGAACACCAGCGCAGCGTCGGACTTCTGAGCATGGCTCTCTGTGTTCTGACGATGATCGCGGTCGGCTATTACGCCTACGCTGGCTACACTGCCACCAACGGACCGATCGCCGTCGACAATTTCCGCTGGGCAGCGGACGAGATCTTCCTTATCGCGACGCTCGGCACCATTGCGATGTCGCTGGACTACAACAAGCGCGAGGGAATCACGCCGGGAGAATCCCACGTGCTTCTCCTCCTCGCCACGTCGGGCATGATGATTCTCGCCGCCGCGCGCGATCTCATCATCGTGTTCCTCGGCATCGAGCTGATGTCTATCGCGATCTACGTTCTCGTCGGCCTCAACCGCCGGCGCGAGCGATCAGCGGAGGGCGCCATCAAGTATTTCCTTCTCGGCGCGTTCTCCACGGCGTTTCTGTTATACGGGATTGCGCTGGTGTACGGGGCAACGGGCGCCACCAATTTCGTCGGAATCAAGTCGAGCATCACCACCTACAGCCTCGATCATAGCGGCCTGCTACTGGTCGGCATCGGGCTGCTGCTGGTTGGATTCGGCTTCAAGATCGCGGCGGCACCGTTCCACATGTGGGCGCCCGACGTCTACGAAGGCGCACCGACCCCTATCACGGCATACATGGCCGCGGCGGTAAAGGCGGCCTCCTTTGCCGCGTTTTTCCGGTTGTGGCTCGAGGCCTTTCCGACTCTGCTCACGACCTGGCATCTGCCGCTGTGGTGGCTCGCGGCCGTGACAATGGTCGTAGGCAACCTGGTGGCGCTCTCCCAGCGGAATATCAAGCGGCTCCTCGCGTATTCCAGCATCGCGCACGCTGGCTACATCCTCGTGGCGTTGGAGGTTGGCACGACGCTCGGCAGCTCCGCTTTCATGTTCTACCTCTTCGCCTACACAATCGCGACGCTCGGTGCATTTGGCGTAGTCGTTGCGCTCGGAAGTTCCGGCGAGGACAACATGGGAGTCGAAGAATACGCCGGCCTCTGGAGCGTCCGGCCCGGGCTCGCCACGGTGATGGCAGTCTTCATGCTCGCCTTGCTCGGCTTCCCGATTTTTGGCGGCATCGGATTCTTCGCCAAATGGTATGTGCTGCAGGCGGCGCTCCAGGGTCCGTTTCCGCAGACCCATCTCGCGGTGATTCTTGTACTCACGAGTGTCGTCAGTGCGGGATACTACTTGTATGTCGTCATGGTCATGTTCATGAAGCCGCGCTCGAATAAGGCCGTGCTGCCGGACCGCGCGGGCGGCTGGACCAACGCCGTGGTGTGGGCGTCCGCCGCTATCATCCTGATATTCGGGCTGTTCCCTGACGCGCTCGTGTCCCTGACGCAGCGCAGCATTCCGGCGGTAGGCAAGGAAGTCGCTCTGCGATCGCGGTAACTGCGATGGCATTCTCGCGCGCGATCTTCCGGGAATACGACATCCGCGGCGTCGCGGGAAAGGATCTCACCGAAGAGGTAGCAACAGCAGTCGGCGGCGCATTCGCCGCCTTTCTCGCGCAGAAAGGAGTGAAGGGCGCGATCTCCGTTGGACGCGATAACAGGCCGAGTGGGGAGGGACTGCATCGGGCACTGGTGGCGGGACTCATCGCGAGTGGTGTCGATGTCATCGACATCGGCATAGTTCCGACTCCGCTCGCCTACTGGTCCCAGCACAATCTCGATGTCGTGGGTGGCATCCAGATCACTGGATCGCACAATCCCCCCGAGTACAATGGATTCAAGCTCGGCCTCAACAAAAGCTCGATCTACGGCGCGGACATCCAGCAGATTTACGAGCTCGCGGTCAAGGGCAAATTCCATCGCGGCAAAGGCTCGCTCAGAAACGAGCAGATCATCGATCGATACATCGACGACATAGCCAATCGGATCGGGACGCTTTCACGCGATTCTTCGCGCGACGATTGGGGCCTCATGGGTGACGACCTCAAGGTCGTCATCGATTGCGGGAACGGAGCGGGTTCTCTCGTGGCGCCAAAGCTCTTCCCGAAGCTCGGTATAAAACCGCGTTTCCTCTTCTGCGATAGCGACGGCACGTTTCCCAACCATCATCCCGATCCAACGGTTCCCAAAAACCTGGAAGATCTGATCGCGGCGGTGAAAAAGCACGGCGCCGACATCGGCATTGCGTTCGACGGAGACGCTGACCGAATCGGCGTCATCGACGACACCGGCGAGATCGTTTGGGGCGATTATCTTCTGATCATCTACGCGCGCGACGTGCTGGCGCGGACGGGTAAGGGTCAGTCGATCGTCTTCGACGTCAAGGCATCCCAGGCGCTACCGGAAGCGATCACGAAAGCCGGAGGAACGCCGATCATGTGGAAGACCGGACACTCCGTCATCGAGGAGAAGATGCACCAGACGCACGCGCCGATTGCGGGCGAGATGTCCGGCCACATGTTCTTTGCGGAAGGATTCTACGGATTCGACGACGCACTATACGGTGCGGCGCGTCTGCTTCGCATTGTCGCCGACTCCGGGAAGAGCGTTCGGGAGCTGCTGGCCGATGTGCCTCGGTTTGTTTCGACGCCTGAAATCCGCGTCGATTGTCCCGATGACAAGAAGTTCGGGATTGTCGAAGAGGCGAAGAAGTATTTCAGCGCGAAGTACCAGGTCCTGACCGTGGACGGCGTTCGCGTGCTTTTTGGCGACGGGTGGGGACTGATCCGCGCGTCGAACACGCAGCCGGTGATCGTGATGCGGTTCGAAGCGCGAACCAGCGAGCAGTTGGAGAGGATTCAGTCGGAGATGCAGGGCTGGCTGCGCTCCAAAGGCGTCAAGGTTTGATGTGACGGCCACAAACCGCAGGCGCCTCCTCGTCGGAGTCGTCATCGCGGCGGCGGCACTTGTCGGCGGACGCGCGGCATCTACTCTCTTTGCCGACTACTCCTGGTACGCCGCCCTCGGAGCGAGCTCGCTCTGGCGCGAGCGGGCCGGCGACCTGCTCCTGATCTACGGAATAGGTTCAGTGATCGCGGTGCTCTTCGCCTTTCTGAATCTCTCTACGCTGGGCAGAAGCATTGGGGTGCTCACAATGCCGCGCAGGCTGGCGAACGTCGAGTTCGGGGAAGCCGTGCCGAGAAAGTACATCGATCGGTTCGCGCTTCTCCTTTCAATCGCCATTGCGGCGGCAGCGACACCAGCGCTTCCGCAGTGGACGTCGCTGGGGTTGGCCCGGCTTGGCGTGAGCTTCCGCGAGAACGATCCATACTTTCAGCACGATCTTGGCTTTTACACAAACTGGCTTCCGTTCGAGAAGGCGACGTATTCGTGGGCGTTGTTGCTGACGGTCGGAGTGTCGCTCGTCGTTGTGATGCTCTACTCGCTCACGCCGGGCCTGAGATGGGAGCGCGCCGGCCTGCGAATGAGCGCCCGCGTCAGAAAGCATCTCAGCGTGCTCGCCGCGCTGCTGCTGCTGATCACGATGTGGAGCTATAGGCTCGAATCGTACGAGCTCCTCATCCGCGGCAGCGGTGAGGGCGGCGTCTTCTCCTATGTGGATCACCAATGGCTGCTTCCGGGATTGGTGATTCTCTCGGTCGCGACGGCGGCGGCAGCGATCACGGTTCTGCTGAGCGGCTGGACAGGACAGCTTCGTACGAGCTTCGTCGCAGTAACGGCGATCGTGGTGCTCTCGGTCACCGTCCAGGAGATAATCCCGCTCCTCGTCCGCCGTTTTACTCCTCGCGAAACGCTGATGGTGGAGGAGCGGCCCTATGTGGCCACCAGAGCCGAGTATACGCGGCGCGCTTACGCCTTGACCTCGGCATCGAATGAGGCCCTGGGGAAATCAGCGATGTCGGCGGCGCTCGACAGCGTCGTTACCAGCGCCGCCGGCCAGCAGCTGTTACGTCAGGACTCGCTCGTCTACCCGGGCGCTCAAGGGCTCGTTGTCGTCGCGGATCCGCAGCTCGACGTCGCGGGCCCGCGACTCGGCGATGGTCTGTCACGGCTGGCGTACACGTGGGCATTTCAATCCTTCGACCTGCTGACGGACTCGATCCCTCGACGCGCCAGACTGGTCACGGCGCGCGACGTCCGAACGAGAATTCGTGCTCTGGCGCCGATTTTCGCTCAGGGAAGCATGGTCGAGCCGATGTTTCATGCCGACACTCTTTACTGGAGGCTCGAGCTCTACTCCGCTTCCGCCGATTATCCACTCAGCCAACGCTACGTCCTCGCTGGTGAAGAGCGCAGCTACTTCAGACATGCGGGAACCGCGCTCGCTAACGCGCGAACGGCCCGCGTGATGATCGCCGCGGATCCTGCTCCGGATCCAATCGCAAAGGCGTGGATGACCACCTATCCGAACGCATCCGATTATCGTGCACCGGGAGTAGCACGTGAGCTGACGACGACCCCGTGGGCGCCGGTGACAGCGGAGAATACTCCTGTCGCCAACGACTCGACGTTCCGGTCGGCAGTGACGCGGCTGTACAATCGAATGCGCGCCGCGCTCGCCGCTGCAGATCTAAAGGCATTCGGGATCGCATATGATTCGCTCGGCGCCCTGATTGGACCGGCGCACAGATGACCGAAACGAGAACAGCGGTAATCGCGGTCGGTGGCAACGCGCTTTCTCCGCCGGGTGAGAGATCGACAATTGGCGACCAGTTCCGCCACACTCGCGAAAGCCTCGGCCCGATTGTGGATCTCGTTCTCGATGGCTGGCGAGTCGTCGTGGTTCACGGCAATGGCCCGCAGGTTGGCGACGAGCTCGTGAGAAACGAGAAGGCGCGCGGCGAGGTCGCACCCCTTCCACTAGGAGTGCTGGTCGCGGGCACGGCGGGTTGGATCGGATACATGCTGCAGCAATCTCTCGAGAACGCCCTTCGAAAAGCGGGGAACGCCAGGGATGTCGTCACTGTCCTCACGCAGGTCGAGGTCGCAGCCGATGATCCGGCGCTGAAGGATCCGAAGAAATTCATCGGACATGGAATATCCGTGGCCCGGGCGCGTGAGCTGAGAGCGGAAGGCCATGCGGTCAAGAAGGACGGCAAGGGGCATTTTCGGCGTGTCGTGGGAAGTCCGCGGCCGCTCGCCATTCACGAGCTCGCCACAATTCGGACGCTTCTCGAGCGCGACACCGTGGTGATCGCCTGCGGAGGCGGTGGCGTGCCCATCTACCGCGATGCGGTGCTGGGTCTCGAAGGAGTGGACGCCGTTGTCGACAAGGATCTCGCCGCAGCGGTCCTCGCGAGAGAGCTTGGGGCCGATCTCTTCCTGATTCTCACAGACGTCGATGCAGTTTATACTGGGTGGGGCACGGATCAGCAGCGCGCCATCGGATCGATGACAGTCGGTGAAGCCGACCGGCTTATGAGCGAAGGCGCGCTCGGGGAAGGCAGCATGGCTCCCAAGGTTGCGGCCGCGGCCGACTACGTGCGTCGAACACAGGGTCGTGCCATTATTACGGAGTTGAGCAAGGGAAGAGCGGCGGTGCAGGGAATCGGCGGCACGGAAATCATTCCATAACGGCAGTACTTCAATATCGACAATCCGCGTGCGAGCACGCGTTCGGAGCAAGAGTGAACATCCACGAGTACCAGGCAAAGGACATTTTCCGGAAGTACGGCATTCCCATCCCGCCAGGCGAAGTCGCTACGACACCGGAAGAAGCTGAGAAAATCGCACGAAAGTTTGGGACGACGGTCGTAGTCAAGGCGCAGGTTCACGCGGGCGGGCGTGGGAAGGCCGGTGGAGTCAAGCTCGCCAAGACGCCCGAGGAAGCGCGGACCATCGCCGCTCAGATCCTCAAGCTGGTCATCAAGGGACTGCCCGTAAAGAAAGTTCTGGTGACCCCTGCGGCCGATATCGCAAGCGAGGCATACGTCGGCATCATCGTCGATCGTGCCTCCAAGCGCGCCGTGTTCATGGCGAGTCCGGCCGGCGGAATAGACATCGAGGAGGTTGCCGCCAAGACGCCGGACAAGCTCTTGAAGCACCCGATCGATCCGCGCTACGGATTGCAGGCCTTCGAGGCGATGGAGCTCGCGTTTTTCCTTTACTCGGACGTGAAGCAGGTGCGCGCCGCCGCGAAGATTCTGCAGCAGCTCTATCGAGCTTTCGTCGAGAACGGTGGATCACTCGCGGAAATCAATCCGTTGGTGACGACACCAGCAGGAGATGTGGTCGCGCTGGACGCAAAAATGGTGATCGACGACAACGAGCTCGATCGCCGTCCGGACATCGCCGCGCTCCGCGACGAATCAGCTGAAGACCCGAGCGAAGTCGAAGCGAGGAAGGCGAGCCTTACGTTCATCAAGCTCGATGGAAACGTCGGCTGCGTCGTCAACGGGGCAGGCCTGGCGATGGCAACGATGGATCTCGTGAAATACTACGGCGGCGAGCCGGCCAACTTTCTCGACATCGGCGGCTCGTCGAATCCCGAGAAGGTCGTTGCCGCACTGCGCATCATCACCAGCGATCCAAGCGTCAAGGCGATTCTCTTCAATATCTTCGGCGGCATCACTCGCACCGACGACGTCGCCAATGGGATCGTGACCGCGATCAAGCAGAATCCACTCAAGGTTCCGCTCGTGATTCGACTCACCGGCACCAACGAAGAGATTGCGCTCAAGATCCTGAAGGACAACGGACTCTCGGCCATGACGGACATGGACGAGGCGGTGAAGAAAGCCGTTGCTCTCGCGACCGGAGGAAAAGCCGCGTGAGCATTTTCATCGACAAGACAACGCGCCTGCTCATCCAGGGCATAACTGGTCGCGACGGTTCCTTCCACGCGCGACAGATGATCGAGTACGGGACAAAGGTCGTCGGCGGTGTCACGCCGGGAAAGGGCGGGCAGAAATTCGACGAGAAAGTGCCGATCTTCAACACCGTCGCCGATGCCGTGAAGAAGACGGGCGCGAATGCGACGGTGATTTATGTCCCGCCGCCATTTGCCGCCGATGCGATGATGGAAGCGGCTGACGCAGAGATTCCATTCATCGTCTGCATCACGGAAGGCGTTCCCGTTCTCGACATGACGAGAGTGTATCCGTTCGTGAAGGAGCGCGGCTCGCGCCTTCTCGGACCCAACTGTCCCGGCCTTATCTCTCCCGGCCAGTCGAAAGTCGGAATCATTCCTGGCAGAATCTGCACACCCGGCAACGTTGGTCTGGTGAGTCGCTCCGGCACTCTCACGTATGAGGTCGTCTTTCAGATGACACGCGCGAAGATTGGTCAGACGACGTGCGTCGGCATCGGTGGCGATCCGATCAATGGAACGAATTTCATCGACTGCCTCGATGCATTCGAGAAGGATCCCGCCACTGAAGCAGTGGTCATGATCGGCGAGATCGGCGGCACTGATGAGCAGGAGGCTGCCAGGTTCGTCAGGGAGAAGATGAAAAAGCCCGTGGTCGGGTTCATCGCCGGGCAAACCGCGCCGCCTGGCCGGCGCATGGGCCACGCTGGAGCCATCATCTCCGGCTCGGCCGGTACCGCAGCGGAAAAAATGCAGGCATTCGAAGAGAACGGCGTGGGCGTCGCCAAGCGGCCCATCGACGTCGTCGATTTACTCAAACGCGCTATGCGCTAGGACAGAACAGATAAATGGCTGGCAAGAGAACACTCACAATCATCAAGCCCGACGCTTTCAATTCCGGAAAGGCCGGACAGATCATCGCGCACCTCGAGAAGGCCGGATTCAAGGTCATCGCCAGCCGGGTCATGCGGATGACGGAGGCGCAGGCGGGGGAATTCTACGCGGTTCATCGCGAGCGCCCCTTTTTCACGCCACTTGTGCGATTCATGACTTCCGGGAAGTGCATGCCGATCGTGCTGGAGCGCGCGGACGCCGTTGCTGCGCTGCGCAAGACGATCGGCGCGACCGACCCTGCCGAGGCCGAGCCGGGGACAGTCCGAAAGCTCTACGCCGAGTCCAAGGAGCGGAACGCTATCCACGCCTCCGATTCGGACGAAAACGCCGACCGCGAATCGAAATTCTTCTTCCCCGAGGCAGAACTGGTTTAGCGCGCGCGGTCCCACGGTCGTAAGCCCGCAGCCGCGAGCCGCTCCGCCGACAGCACCCGGCAGGTAGTCTTTCAGTTAAGAAATCCAGTCGAAAAAAAGGCGCCAGTCGCACTGGAACAGAGTGCTTAAACCCGCTAATGTTAAGGGCTTATGCTGTCCTTTGACATACGCTCGCTAGAGATCAAAGCCGTCCAGGTAGACGGCTCGATTCAGCCCGACGATCCCATTTGGGAAGAGGGAGATGTCCGACCCTCTGAGCCGGTTCGGGTTGTCGGAAGACTCTCTTCAGCGGGCGAAGGAAGATTCTATTTCACCGGTCGGATCGACGGTGGGATCGTGCTTCCTTGCCGGTTATGCCTTGAAGAAGTCACCGTCGCGGTCGATGAGGAGGTACACTTCCTGTTGGCAGCGATCGGCGCGGACGAAGCTGACGATCCGGACGTGTTCCTGTACGATCCGAACGCGAGGATGCTGGACCTCCGCGCGGCGGTGAGAGAGACGTGGCTGTTGACCGCTCCTGCATACGTTCAGTGCAAGGAGGAATGCAAAGGACTCTGCGCCACGTGCGGCACCAATTTGAATGAAAGTACCTGCAACTGCGCGCCAACCAAGACCGAATCGCGCTGGGGCGCGTTGCTCAAGCATCAGAGCGACGCACACTAGCCCGTCAAACCACTTTAACGAACAGATACAATGGCCGTCCCGAAGCGACGTACCTCCAAGAGAAAGAAACGCGCGCGCAACACGCACAAGAAAGCGCCTGCCATCGTGATTCAGAAGTGTCCGCGCTGCCAGAGCATGAGGCGCCCGCACCACGTCTGCGCCGAATGCGGATACTACGATGGCGAACAGCGAGTAGAACCGAAGGAAGCCTAGTTTGGCGCGAATAGCGTTGGACGCTATGGGGGGCGATTTCGCTCCCAAAGCGACAATCGCCGGCGCCTTACTCGCCTTGCAGGAGCTCGACGGTGCGCACTCCGTGCAACTCGTCGGGCAGACGCGTGTCATCGAGGCGGAGCTCGATAAATTGGTTGCCGGTGAATACTCCGGCGCTGCCGCGTCACGACGCCGCATCAGCATCATCGAAGCGCCCGAGATCATCGAGATGTCGGAGAAACCGACGGCTGGACTTCGAAAGAAGCCCAACAGCTCGATGGTCGTCGGACTCAAGCTCCAGGTCGATGGAAAATCCGATGCCTTTGTCTCCGCCGGTAACACGGGGGCACAAATGGCGTCGTCGGCGATGCTGCTCAAGCTTCATCCGGGCCTCACGCGCCCGGCCATCGCGACTGTGTTTCCCACCGCGCGGAATCCCGTCATCGTTCTCGACTCCGGCGCGAACGTTGACTGCTCCGCGCAGGAGCTTCTTCAGTTCGCCTGGCTCGGCGCCGTTTACGCCGAGTGCATCTTTGGTCGCCCGAATCCTTCCATCGGATTGTTGTCGATCGGCGAGGAACCGGAAAAGGGGAATGCCGTCGTCAAGGAAGCACACGGACTGTTCCGGAAGGCAGGGTTCAACTTTCAGGGAAACCTGGAGGGAAGGGATCTTCCTGCCGGCGCGAGCGAGCGCGGCCCCTTCGACGTCGTCATCTGTGATGGCTTCGTCGGCAATGTCGTCTTGAAGTTCTACGAGGCCGTTGCCCCGATGATCGTTCGCCTTCTCAGTGAGCACCCCGGCATAGACGCCGCACACGTGAGATCGGCGCTCAAGGGTTTCGACTCGACCAACTACGGGGGCGCCCCGCTGCTCGGCGTGAAAGGCGTCAGCATTATCTGTCACGGGAACTCGCCACCGCGCGCCATCAAGAACGCGATTCAAGTCGCGGTCAGAGCGGTCGAGACGCGCATGAACGATCAGATTGGCGAGCGGCTGGAAGCGGCCGCGCTCGCCGTCAACGCGATCGCGGAGTCCGCATGAAGCGACCAGTCGCAGCCGTGACCGGCACCGGACGCGGAGTTCCCGCGCACGTCATGACGAATCACGACTTCGCAGCCATCGGGATCGAGACTTCACACGAATGGATCTTCGAGCGAAGCGGAATCGTCGAGAGGCACATCGCGAAGAACGGCGAGACAACCTGCTCGATGGCCTCCGAGGCCTCTCGGAAGGCGATGCAGGTCGCCGGGGTGCACCCGGGTGAGATCGATGTGATCGTCCTCGCCACGGCGACGCCAGACCGCCTCCTTCCATCCACAGCCGTCGACATCCAGGCGGAGCTCGGCGCGACGCGCGCGGCGGCGTTTGACATTGGCGCTGCGTGCTCGGGCTGGCTGTACGCGATGACGACCGCGGAAGGACTGATCATGTCGGGCACCGCGGAGACAGCGCTCGTTATCGGATCGGAGAAGATGAGCGCGATCGTCGACTGGAAGGATCGATCCACGTGCGTGCTGTTCGGCGACGGCGCCGGAGCGGTAGTGCTACAGCGCAGCAAGCACGGGAAGGGCATCCTTTCCGCCTACATGCGGAGCGATGGCAAGCTGGCGGATCTGCTTTATCGGCCAGACGGTGGCGCGACGACGCCGATAACCGCGGATATTCTCGAGAAACGCTCCCATCTCGTGAAGATGGCTGGCAGAGAAGTCTTCAAGCACGCGGTCCGGTCTATGTCCGATGCCGCCGACAGGGCGCTCGACGGCGCCAAGCTCACCGGGAGCGACATCGATCTTCTGATTCCGCACCAGGCGAACGTTCGGATCATCGAGGCGACTGCCAAGCATTCCGGGATCTCGATGGACAAGGTCTATGTGAACGTGGACCGGTATGGCAACACGTCGTCCGCGTCGATTCCGATTGCCCTCAGCGAGGCTATCGAAGCGGGAAGAGTCAAGGAAGGATCCACCGTGATGATGGTTGCCTTCGGCGCCGGATTCACGTGGGCGTCGATGGTGATCCGCTTTTAAGCGGTGGATATCGTGCTCCTCTTTCCCGGTCAGGGCTCACAGAAGCCCGGGATGGGAAAGGACCTGGCCGAAGCATTTCCCGTCGCGCGCGGCGTTTTTGGTGAGGTCGATGCTGCACTCGGCACGGACCTGAGCCGGCTCTGCTTCGAGGGGCCCGCAGAAGAGCTCACTCTCACCCGCAACGCTCAACCTGCGCTCTTCGCACATGGCGCCGCCGTCTGGGCCCTCACCAAAGACGCGGTGCGTCCATACGTTCGTGCCGCGGCTGGCCATTCTCTCGGAGAATTCACGGCTTACCATGCGGCTGATTCCGTGAGCCTCCCCGGTGCCGCACGACTCGTGAGAAGGCGCGGCGAGCTGATGTACGAGACGGGGGTGGCTCGCCCCGGAACGATGGCGGCGATCCTCGGAACGATGACGACGCCAGTCGAGCAGATCTGCGAGCGCGCAACCAAAGAGAAAGGGCTCGTTGTTCCCGCGAACTTCAACACTGACGATCAGATCGTGATTTCGGGTGAGATCGCGGGAGTAGAGCGCGCGATGGAGCTTTCCAAAGAGGC
>Ga0310810_10002377_pt1 | contig 20242 bp, 15 predicted proteins | sample NCmetagenome_FD_207641 | JGI IMG/M metagenome (GOLD analysis project Ga0310810, IMG submission 207641) | Soil microbial communities from experimental microcosm in Duke University, North Carolina, United States - NC | ecosystem: Engineered > Artificial ecosystem > Soil microcosm > Unclassified ...
CGATGCGCGCGGTCGCGACCGAAAATCCCGCTTGGTGATTTGGTGACCGTGACAACACTCTCGCCCCTCCGAATTATCGGTTCACCAAGGGCTGATCGCCGAGCGCCGCAAGCTGCGGCCGCACAGCAATCCTCTGGATGAGCGCGACGTAGCGCTCGACCATGGCGTCCAGCGAATAGCGTTGCTCGAGCGCGGCAGAGTTCGCGATCAGCGAGGAAGACAGGTCGCCGTCCTGGAGCAGCGTGTCGACCGCGCTCGCGAACGAAGGCGTGTCGTCCGGATTTACGAACAGCGCGCAAGGCTCGCCGTCGACGGTCAACACTTCCCGCATGACCTCGATGTCGCTCGCAGCGACCGGAACACCGGCCTGGGCGGCTTCGACTGCGGCGAGCCCAAAGGTCTCCATGCGGGTGGGAAACACGAATACGTCGAGGCTCCTGAGGAACATCGCCACCTGCTCGCGGCCAAGCTCTCCCAGAAAATGAACACGCGACGCGACATTCAACTCACGCGCCTGCGCTTCGAGGAGCGGCCGCTCGTCCCCTTGGCCCGCGAACGCAATATGCCAGCCAGGGCGCTGCGCCAGCAGCCTGACGGCTGCGCCGAGGTTCTTCTCCCGATGCAGCCGCGCTACGCTGCCGAGCAATGCAACATCCAGCGGCAACCCAAAGCGAAGCCGCGCTTCGCGGCGAGAGAGCCCCGAGCGCTTCGGCGCGAAGCCGTGGTCGATGCGCACAATCCGCTTGCGATAGACCTTCGGAAACGACTGGTACTCGTCTTCGACAGCCTTGGAATTGACGACGATGCGGTCGAACAGTCCCGTGACACCGAGCGCGAAGTCGAAGACCCGGGTCCATTTCGGCTCGAGCGCGCGCGCCGACGTTCGATTCGCAATCACCGATGCGCCGGCAAGCCGCGCCGCCGCCGTGCCGATCAGATTGCCGTAGTGCTGGAATGTGAGCGCCACGTCGGGCTGCAGCGCGCGCAGATGACGGATGAGATCGCGCAGCATGTCCGCAAGCGAGCGCACACTGTTCGGGCGTTGCAGCGCGCAGAAGTGCGTATTCGGCTGCGCATCGAAGGCCGCCGTGCGCCGAAAGAAGAAAAGGTAGTGCACCTCATAACCGCGCGCGGTCAGCCCATCGCCCAGAATGCGCATGACCTCCTGGGCACCCGCGCCCTCGGCTTGGGTTTGTATCAGCGCGATGCGCGGCCGGCGCGCCGCCGGTGCGGCGCGTTCGCCCGCATAAGCATTCGACGCAAGAGTCGCTCCACGCTCCCTCATGACGGCAGGCTGCCCCTCAATTCGGGCCTGGCGGAGCGCATCCTCGTCAGGATGCTGAACACCGAAGGATCGACTCCGGTTCGACCTCGGCAAGCGATCACCAGCGCAAGGGCGACCCCGATAGCCGAAACGCTCCATGCGATCGCCGCGCCCATGAGGCCAAACCAGGGGCCGAGGATTGCGATGAGAACGACTCGTGCAAACAGGCCGCACGCCATGATGCGCGGGTACGCACCTTCATTGCCGGTGAGGAGCAGCAGATACGATACAGGTCCGGCCAGCGCCCCCGCGGAAGCGCCCGCCGCAAGGACCAGAAGTGCCGGGTAGGCGGAGACATAGACCGATCCGAAAACCCACAGCAGCAGCTTGCCGCCGAAAGCGATGACGATGAATACGGCTGCCGCAAGCGCTCCGCTGATGATCGCGAGCGACCGAAGGACCGCTTGCAACTCGGCTTTGGCATTACCGTGAAATAGACCGCTGATCCGCGTGGTGGCGTAGCCCGTGATGCTGCTGGAGATCATCGCGAACACGTTGGTGATGCGCGTCGCCACAAAGAAGAACGCAGCGGTCGTCGGCCCGAGGAACAGACCGACCACGATCACTTCGAGATATTGACTCGAGGTCTCGAGGATCGCCGCAATCCACATATGCAGTGACCGCGGCAACCAGCTTGCGACGTCGTACTGGGCTTTGGCTTGCCTGATCGCCGGCGGCAGACTTCTCACCATGAGGATTTGTTGCAGAAAAATCGAGAATGCGAGCGCCGCAGCGGCCGTCGCGAAGAACTCGCTTGCCGCGAAAGGCGCGTCGGAGTGCCGATGCAACATGATGATGAGCACGACACCTAGTCGCCACAAGATCTCGCGCGGCGTGTCACCGAAAACCAGACCTCGTGCCACGCGCGAGAATTGTGCACTAAAATTCATGAAGGCCTGCAGCAACAGAAACGCGCAAGCCGAGAGGAGCAGACTAAACGGTGTCGATGGGCGAATCAGGGCCCACCCGATTGCGACCGCGGCCGTAACCAGGAATGCGGAAACCACTGTCACTCTTACGCCGAACTGAAGCGCGCCACGCGCAAGTGCGGGGCGGCCCGACCCGCAATATTCGTCCCATGAGCGGACGATCAGTGTCTCCTGCCCGCACGCCGCGATGACGGCAAGGAACGACATCGCGTTGAACACGATCGCGAGCGTTCCGAAGTCATTTGTCTCCATGCTCCGCGCCGCGAGCGCGAACATGGCGAACCCAAGAATAGACCCCGTGAACTTGATGGCGAGCGCGGCGGCGCTGCCCTTGAGCACCGCATTGCTCAGGGCCGACCGCGCGATAGTCGTCACGGCCACGGTCGTCACGCTCTTGATTGCTTTCACGCTTCCAGGCCCGTCATTCGGCGCTATCGAGGCGACATTCCGTGCAATTCGCCGGAGGGAAAAGCTAAAACTGGGATGTTGGTATACGCGGTCCGCCATCACTGGATGCCGCCGCCTTCATCACAATCGCGCAGCGACAACAGGTCGCAGCTCTGCGCCGGGGCGCGCGTGAATGGGTGAGAGACGATAGGTGGAACCGAGCACGACCCCTGCAAACGTGCACATCAGGCCCATCGCGAGCGGCGCGAACAGTGCCTCTTCCTGGAACATCCCGTTCACCATGACGGCGAGCATCCCGAGTGCCGCGACGAGAGCCATGCGGTCGCCGGTCAAGCGGAACTGCCGCCACAAAATGAATGCGATCCACAGCAGGACGCCAAGCGCGATGAGGCCCGCGATCCCCATTTGATAGAACAGCACACCGACGGCGCTTTCCAACGCCAGGTCGGTATGGCCGAGCTGCTGCGAGCGGCTCCAGTCATAGGTCGCCACCGACAGCGAAAGATTGCCCCCCGCCCCGATGCCGCGGCCGAGCGGATTTGCCAGGAAGCCGCGCAGACCGCCGATGAACCCGATGACGTGATAGTCGCCCGCCCGCAGGCCGATCACGATGGCGGCAATGGCATAAGCCGTGATGGTCGCGAGATACCACGTGATGTTGCGCAGCACGCCCAAGGACGCCACGAGCACCAGAAACGTCATGACAAGGAACAGCGCGATCAAGGCGCCCTTTGAACCGATGACGAGGAGCGGCGGCAAGACCAGCAGCGGCCACCACCAGCGCCCCGTGCCGCCGAGGATCATCGCGAGGATCGCGAGTGCATAGGCAAAGCTGATGGAGTGGAAATTCGGGCCAAGCAGCCGGTAAAGCTTGATGTTTGTGTCAGGCAACAGCGGCGTGTTCAGGAAATCGATCGTCAGGCTATCGAGGTAGCTGCGCATCACGTAGCCGGTCTCCTGCAGCTGTCGCAGCCACACGCCCGACTCGTATTCCTGACGGACGCGCAGGCTGACGTAGACATCGCCGTTAACCAGCCTGAGGAGCTGCTCCTGCGCGAAGAGCTCCAGAAAACCGTATCCCGTCGCAAGCGCCGCCACGATGACCAGCGGCTTGGTAAACTCAATCGGGGAGCGATACGCCGTGATCAGGCAAATCTGAAACAGCAGAAACGGCGCCGCGATGTTGCGCAGATAAGTGACGGCGCTTTCAGCATGGGACAGGACCCCCAGCACAAAATACAGACCGATGAGAACCAGCACGCCCGTCGTCACATCGGTCGCCACCCGCACGCGCCGATCCAAGCTGCCGCGATCGATCCAGTATCCGGCGGTGATCACCAGCCAGACCGTTGCGGTCATCAGAAAATTGTAGGCGCGGATCGTATTGAGCTGCTCGTTATCCACGATGGCGGGCGATACCATCGCGACGAACAAGTTCTGAAACAGATAGGCGATGATGAGCGCGACCGGGACACTCGCGCTCCTGACGTACGTCAGGATCACGGAAATCAGAACGCAAAGCGCGATCGCAATCGACTGGCTCGCGAGATGGAACACCACCGGCGCGGCCGTGATCAGCATTCCGGCCGCGACCGTCGCCGTTGCCCCGAGATAGGACTCGGGCGCGTCCGGCGTTAACGGTTGTGTGTCTGGGCGGGACAAGGCCACTGTTCCCCGAGGATGATGTGCGTTCCGCTTGCAGGAATGACGATTCACTCTGCTGCGAAGAAACCGATCATAGAAGCTTCGGCTGCGTTACAAAGCCAGAAGCATGCCATCGCCATGCACCTCGCGCGCCGCGATGGCACGGATGTTGAACAAGATCGGCCGGTCAGTGGAGCGTTGCTGCGATGCTTGTTAACCGTGATCAACCGACGGCGGTCAATACTCGGGCGCAGCAGAATCAAGGCGGCCAATTCGGCAGCGCCAGCGGCCCTCTCAATCTCGGCAAGCTGACGATGCTCTTGCGTTGGCACGCGCGGTTGATCGGTGCAGTCGCTGCTTCGATTCTGTTGGTCGCGCTGCTTGTGCTGCTGATCATTCCGCCGAAGTACAAGGCGGTCACCATCGTTCTGGTCGATCCGCGTCAGCCGCGCGTCACCGCCTCGGAGACGGTTCTCTCCGGAATCGGCGCCGACGCCGCCGCGGTCGAGAGCCAGGTTGAACTGATCCAGTCCTCCGCGATTGCAAAACGCGTGATCGCGAAGCTCGCGCTCAGCACGGATCCGGAATTGTCACAGCCCGGCTTTACGGACGTCCTGCGTGGCGCGGCCGCCTATCTGACCGGGCGCGGTGCGGCCGACGATGAGGATACGCGCCTCAACAAGCTCGTTTATCGCTTTCAAAGCGGATTGTCCGTGCAGCGGCGGGGCCTCACCTACATTCTCGAGGTCGCCTATTCGTCGACCGACCCGCGAAAAGCGGCGAAGATCTCGGCCGCGGTCGCCGACGCGTATCTTGATGACCAGCGCACGCGCCGCAGCGGCATCACGGCAGACGCTTCCGGTTGGCTCGGCGGCCGCATCGACGAACTGCGCCAGCGCCTGGAGAAATCCGAGCGCGCCGTTGCGGACTACAAGGCTTCCAACAACCTCGTGAATGTCACGCAGGGAAACAAGCTGATCGCGCGGCAGATCGAGGACATCACCCAGCAAATCGCCTTGGCGCGCTCGCGCAAAGCCGAGGCGCAAGGCCGCCTCGAGCGCGTCAAGGAAGCGTCGCGGCAGCCCGAGAACTCGGCCGGCCTCGGCGAGGTACTGCAGTCGCAGGTCGTGACCACGCTGCGTACCCAATATGCCGAAGTGGCGCGCCAGGAGGCGGATCTGCGAGCCATCTATGGCGAACGGCATCCCACCATCGCCGCGATCCACGCGCAGGCGACCGACCTCAAGCGGCAGATCGATCGCGAGATCGCGCGCGTCGTCGAGGGCATCCGCAACGATTATCAGGTAGCGCGCAGTCGGGAGGCGGCGCTTGAGACCGAGCTTGCCGAACTGCAGACGCGCGCCGGCAGTGTCAGCCAGGCCGACGTGCGGCTCAACGAACTGGAGCGCGAGGCGCATTCCGACCGCGTGATCTACGAGGCATTTCTGAGCCGCGCCAAGGAAACCGGCGAACAGCAAAGTCTGCAAATTACCGAGGCGCGTATCGCCTCACCCGCGCTGGTGCCGATCAAGCCCGAACGCCCGTCTTTGCTTGTGCTTCTTGCCGCCGGCGGCGTGCTGGGGCTGCTCGTCGGCGTGGCGCTCGCGCTGATCCTCGAACAGTTGCGTCGTGGATTTCGCAGTGCCGACGACGTCACCGATATCCTTGGTGTCGCCCGGCTCGGTATTCTGCCGGAATTCGATGCAGGCAAGGATGACATCAAGGCGCCCGCGCGGTTAGCGATCGAACGACCGACATCCGACTACGCGGGCAGCCTCTGGGCCCTGATGACCCGGCTGCAACGCATGGCGCGGGGCCCGGACGGCGGCAAGGTGCTCGCGATCGTCTCGGCGCTGCCGCAGGAAGGGAAGTCGACGTTTGCGAGCAATCTGGCTCTCGCTAGCTCGGCATCGGGGGTGAAGACGTTGTTGATCGACGCCGACCTGTATGCCGGGTCCGTGACGCGCGCGTTCGACCTTCGTCAGCCGGGACTGACCGAGGTGCTTGAGGGCGGAGCGCGACTCGAAAGCGCGCTTACCCGCGACCCACGCAGCGGGCTTTATGTGCTTGGCGCACGCGATCTATCTGCCTCCGGGCGCGACGGTTCAGTTCGGAAGCTGCCCGATTTACTGCGCGACCTGAAAGGTCAATTCGAGCAGATCATCGTGGACTGTCCGGCAATCCTGCCAGTTGATGGCGGCGCAGTTGCGGAGCATGCGGACCGAATCGGCTTCGTGATCGCCTGGGAATCAACTGACCGGGCCGCTGTCGAGCAGGCGTTCCAGATGCTCGGTAGCCACGTGTCGAAAATCGAGGGCGTCGTCCTCAACAAGGTGGGCGCGCGCTGGTACAAGGCGTTCGACGAGGGACGCTATCTGCAGTACGAAAAGCCCGCCGCAGCGCTTGCTCCGGCTGGACAAGTTGCGCCCAAGCCGATCGCTCCGCCTACCCCTGCCTTAGCACCCACACCTGTTTCGGTGATCGCGTCCGTTAGTCCTCCCGCGCGCGTCGCGGTGTTCGGTCGCCGAGCAGCGCCTTGAGGACCGCCTGATCTGGAATATCCTTGCCGCCCACGCGCCGTACGAATCCGAATGCATCCGCGTAGTCCCAATGCGCCCATCCGACGCAGGCCCGCTCGGCCGCGCGGCGCACGGTCTCGAGCCAGCGCAGCCTGTCGACCGCGGTGGCCTTCCAGGCGAGCACGCCGAATTCGTTCAGCACGACCGCCCTGCGATGACGGCGCGACCATTCGCCGGCGCGGCTGACCTCGCCCGCGACGCGGTTTTCATCCCACTTCTGCTGCAGCGCCTTTTCAAGAAGGCTCGCAGCCTCGTCGCGCCCGAGAAAGTGTAGGTCACGCAACTGCCGCTCGATCGCCGGATCGGAGCGCGACACGGGAAACGGAACGCCACCCAAATACCGGAGTGGGTCGTCGCTCCAGTCGAGCCCTTGATGGGTAAAGACCATCGGCGCATAGTAATGTACCGCATAGACGACGTTGGTGAGCGCGAGCGGCTCGGGCAGCGCGCCAATCTGCTGGAAGTCAGCGGGCCCGTAAACAATCGTGTGATTTGGCGCCGCATCCCGGATGGTCGCTGCGATGCGCGGCCCCTGTGTGTTCCAGATTTCTTGGCTGACGCCTGGCTCGTTCAGGATCTCGAAGAACACGCGATCGGGCCTATACGCCGCATAACGCCGCGCGAGATCGCGCCACAGCGCATCGAGCAGCGCGAACCCGTGCTCAGGCTCGCGTTTGTGCAGGCGCTCAAAGCGCTCGCCTGGATGAATATCGATGCTCACGGCGAAACCTATTCCGATGAGGAGATCGAGCGCCGCATCGAGCTCGCCACGGTCGCGCGCGACATTGTCCGGCCTGCTGAACTCGGGCAACAGGCGTTCCGGCGCGACCGGCAGCCGGATATGCGTGAAGCCGCGCCGGTAAAGGACGGTTAGGGTCTCGGCGCTCGGGCGTTGCGTTCCCTCGCCGTCGAGCCACCCTGTCAGATTGAAACCGCGCGCGAGAGCGGAAAGCCGCTGCGGCGGGACTCCGGTTTCGGCGAGGAAGCCGCAATTGCCAGAGCCTTGCGCCGACGCCGTAGCCGGGACCAGCGCCAGCGCTGTGCCGACGAGCAGTGCCTTGAGAACGATCCGGCGGCTCATGATCTCGGCTGGCCGGACGCGGTCAACAGCAGATAGAGAGCGTGCGGGTTTGTGGTCAGGTAGCGATAGGCTAGCCGGCGCGGCTCACGCGCCATTCGATAGGCCCATTCGAGTCCGATCGACTGCATCCAGCCTGGCGCACGCGGATTCGCGCCGGAAACGAAATCGAACAATCCACCTGACGTCTTGATCACCCCGACCTGGCTCAGCCCTACGGCATTGCGGACGCAGAACCGCTGTTCGGCCGGAACGCCCATCCCCACCCAGAGGATGTCCGGTTTTGCGGCATTGATGCACTCGACGACTTGCCCCTCTTCGTCAGCCGTGAAGTATCCGTCGCGATATCCCGCAATCTTCAGGCGCGGGTAACGCTCGCGCACGCGCTCGACCGTGCGCTTGATGATCTTTTCGGTCGCACCGAGCAGATAGAAGCTGGCGCCTGCGTCTTGCGCGCGCTGGGCCACGTCATGGAAGAGATCGGTCGTCGCAACGCGCTCGGGAAGTGCGTATTCGGAGGTCACGCGGGAGGCAAAGACCAGAGGTGCGCCGTCGGCATGGATGAGATCGGCGGCGGCAAAGAGCGCGTGTACCTCCCGATCGCTCGCGCACATCGACAGGACCTGGCCGTTGGCCGATGTGACGTAGAGCACCCTGCCCCCGCGACCACGCCGCGCAATCGCCATGTTAATCATGAATTCAGCGGACCGTGCCCGATCGATGACCGCGATCGGCAAGCCGCCGAGCCACGTCACTGGAACGTGGTGCGCCGCCAAAAATGGAGGGTTCGCGGGGCTGGCGGGCTCTGCTTCCAGATGAGCGGATGGATGGTAGTTCATAAGTCTCACACGACGATAAGTTCGCCCGCTACAAGTTGGCGACCATACGGCTGTTTCGCTGAGTGACGCCGCACGAGGGTGGAATATTTCGAATTAACCCTTACAAGGCTGGTGCTGGCGACCTGATCCACCGCTTTACGCGAGTGATTCCTTGACGGCGGCGCCGATCGCATCAATCGCCGCGCGCGCGTAAGGAATCGCGGCGGTCATTCCATAAAAATGATGGATCATTCCTGCATGGCAGGTGTAGCGCACGCCGACGCCGGCACGCTGCAAACGGTCTGCATAGGCCCGGCCTTCGCAGCGCAGCGGATCGAATTCGGCAGTGTGCACGTGCGCCGGCGGCTGACCGGAAAGGTCTTTCGCGCGCAGCGGCGAGACGCGAGGATCTGCCAGGTCCAGATCCGGCGGGCAATAATGTTCGATCATCCAGTCGAGAGTCGCCTTGTCGAAGAAATAGCCGGCGGCCAGGTCATGGCGCGACTGAGACTCCGCCGCAAGGTCCAAGACCGGACACAGCAGGAGTTGAAGCGCTATTCTGGGCCCGCCGTCCCGACTTGCGCGCTGGCAGACCGTGGCAGCCAGGCCGGCACCCGCTGAATCCCCTGCGACCGCAATACGAGCGGGGTCGATTGCCAACGTCGGCGCCTGAGCAAAAACCCAGTTGACCGCCGTGTAACTGTCCTCGACCGCAGCGGGAAACCGATGCTCGGGGGCCAGGCGATAGCCGACCGAGATAACGCGACAGCCACTCGTATTGGCGAGCATCCGGCACAACCCATCATGCGTTTCGATGCTCCCGAAAACGCAGCCACCGCCGTGAAAATAGACAAGACCGGGCAAGCATCCGTCGACATTTTCGGAAGGCGTATAGGTGCGGAATGGTACCGGTCCCGCGGCTCCGGGCAGCTCGCCGTCGTCAATTCGTCCAATCGGCGGACTTGCCGGTCCGACCAGACGCATCAGCCTGCGAAAGCGTTCCCGCATTTCGGCTGGCGACAAGGCGGCTATTTCAGGCGCGCTTGCGGCGCCGATCATCTCGAGAAATCTTTTCGCGGCTGGATCCAGGGTCATGACAGTTGCGTCGAATGAACCCGCCACACCTCGTTGTGATCTCATCTGCGGCCGCGTCGCAGTGGCCTGGCCTGTTTCGGTCCGTCAGGCGCGCAATGAGCCGATCAGCGCATCGATTGAAGCGATGCAGCGAAAATTTGCCGGCGTGATGGCGCCCTCAGGTATCCGCACGTTGAACTCCGACTCGACGGAGAGCACGAGTTCGACGATGTCGAGCGAGCTGAGGCCAATCTCACGCAGATCGTCCGTCGCGGCGACCGGCCGATCGATCGACTGTTGTTTCAGAATTCGATGCACCAAATGGGAAGCATCTTTTTCTGATCGAGGATTGAGCTCCGAAGATCGGGTACTCATGATGGCGCACCTTGCCGACGCTGAATTCTAGACGACGATTGACACACTTGTGTCGTCGCGTGAACTCAAAATAGCGTTAGCCCGCGCGCCATACCGCGACCCTCGTGAGTTAGCGTTAACGTCAGCCGCATTTGCGTTGGCTGACCCGTGCGTGCGACCACATAAGAATCCTCGAACCACCCACCACAAACATTTCTCACCGATGGCGAACACACCGATAACCATGACCGGGTAAGCCGCGCTCGTTTTCGCAGATTTGCGCAAACCTTGCTGTGTTTCTCAGGCCGGCAATTCATGCGTCCCGTATTGGGTCAAAGGAACAACCATGTCTCTCCTCGAGTCTCAAAACGGCCTGGGTCAGTCCTTGAAAGGGACGCCGCTTATCGCGATACCGCATCCAGCGGAAGAAGCGGATCCGATAGCGACCAAGCTTACCGATCGAGCACAAATCGTGGCTGCGGTCGCTGCAAAACATGCTCCGGGGGTCGATCGCGCCGCCAGATTTCCCGAAGAAGCGATGCGATCAGCCAAGGAACTCCGCTTACTTGGCATGCTCGTTCCAACTGAACTGGGGGGTGATGGCGCATCGGTCTCTGATGCGGTCGATGTCTGCTACATGCTGGGTCGCGCGTGCGGCTCGACTGGGCTCATTTTCGCAATGCACCAGATGATGGTCGCCTGCCTGGTTCGGCATGGCCTTAATAGTCCATGGCACCATCGCTTTGCTCAACGCATCTATTCCGAGCAGTTGCTGCTCGCCTCCTCGACAACCGAAGGAAAAGGGGGCGGCGATTTGCGCAAGAGCGAATGTGCCGTGGAGCAAGATGGCATCGCCATCGCGCTGACGAAAAGCGCAACCGTCATGTCTTATGGCGCCCAGGCCGACGCTGTCGTTACAACGGCGCGCCGTTCGGCCGACGCGCCGGCATCCGATCAGGTTCTCGTCGCGTTTGGCAAAGGCGACTACAGTCTTGAGCAAATTGCCGGGTGGGACACACTTGGCATGCGCGGAACATGCAGCGCGGGGTTCAATTTCGAAGGTATCGGCAAGATGGATCAAGTTCTGCCGGAGCCTTATCAGAGAATCCACGCACGCACCGGCATGCCGGTCGCCCATCTGACATGGAGCGCGGTCTGGGCAGGCGTCGCTGCGAGCGCGGTCGACCGCGCTCGTGCCTTCGTCCGCAGCGCGGCACGCGGCAGCAGCGGACAACTCCCGCCGGGTGCGGCGCATCTGACGCGCGCGACCGCGTCATTGCGCACTCTGCGGGCGGTCATCACATCAGCGCTCACGCGGTACGAAGCAGCCAAGAACGATGCCGGCGAACTGGATTCGCTCGATTTCCAGACCGGCATGAACCTGCTGAAGGTCACCGCGTCCGAGCTTGCGATCGCCACCGTATCGAGTGCGATGCAGGCTTCCGGCCTTGCCGGCTACCGCAACGACGGCGAGTTTTCGGTTACGCGCCATCTGCGCGACGCCATGTCTTCATCGGTCATGATTAACAACGACCGCATCCTTGCCAACGTCGGAACCGCGTCGCTGCTGGTCGAGCCTCCCGCATTGCTGACGAGATAGACAAACAAGCTGGATTCCGGGCGACCATTTGACAGGAAATAAGGAGCCAAGAGCATGAATTATGTTGTGCGGGACCCGGTCGAACCGCTCACACACACGCTGTTCCGCTCGACCGGCGTGAATGGCGTTTACGGGCGAACTGCCGCGTTCGAGCAGGTCGTCGACGGTTTATCCAACCTGATCTCCAGCTATCGCGAGCGCGATGCGGAAGTTCTGCGCTTTCCGCCGGTGATTAACCGCGCGCATATCGAGAAGGCGGGCTATCTGCATAGCTTTCCAAATCTGATCGGCGCGGTCTCGTGTCTTTGTGGAGACGAAGGCGACATTCGGGCGGCCGTCGATCGACCGATCGAAGATGGCGGATGGACCGCGGCCTTGAAGGCGACCGACCTAGTCCTCACCCCGGCTGCCTGCTATCACATCTATCCGCTGGTCGCGACGCGCGGCCGCATTCCCGCGACCGGTCTCCTCTTCGACGTTGCGTGCGACTGTTTTCGCCACGAGCCGTCGCAAAACGTCGACCGGCTGCAGAGCTTCCGGATGCGGGAATATGTCTGCCTCGGCTCCCCTCAACAGGCATCGGATTTCCGCGACGGGTGGATCAAGCGGGGGCAGGAGATCGCCGATCGGCTGGGTCTGAAGCACAGCATTGCGCCTGCGAGCGATCCATTCTTCGGCCGCGCCGCCAAGTTGATGGCCGACAGCCAGATCGAGCAGGCGCTGAAGTTCGAGTTGTTGGTTGCCGTGCGCTCGCACGAGCAACCGACCGCTTGCATGAGCTTCAACTGCCACCGCGATCATTTCGGAACTAAATGGAAGTTGCGCGATAAGGCAGGAGACGTAATCCACACGGCGTGCGCCGCTTTCGGGATGGACCGACTCGCGCTCGCGATATTTGCCGCACACGGCACCGACATCCGAAGCTGGCCGCAGTCGGTTCGAGAGGCGCTCTTGATCTGAACGCGAAGCCCAACGAGCGAGCTACAGGCAGAGGAAGCGCATCAGTCAGCCAACGCTAATTGATGCGCCCGCTCTCGTATCTGGGTCAGGGTCGCCGTCGGGGTCATCGCATCCGGATCGATCTTCAGGTGAACGATCGCCGGCATTCCGGATTTCACCGCGGCGTTGAACGCCGCTGGGAACTCCTCCGTATTCTCGACGGTAATGCCAAATCCCCCAAACGCGCGCGCATACGTGGCAAAATCCGGATTGCGCAGGCTCGTGGCGCAAACGCGGCCCGGATATTCGCGCTCCTGATGCATGCGGATGGTGCCGTAAATGCCGTTGTCACAGATGATGACGACGATCGGCAGCTGATACTGCACGGCCGTGGCAAACTCTTGCCCGTTCATCAGGAAGTCACCGTCACCATTGACCGATATGACTGTGCGCTCCGGGTAGAGGCGCTTCATCGCAACGGCCGCCGGCATTCCGTAGCCCATCGAGGCTGATGTCGGCGCGATATGCGTTGCAAATTGACGAAAACGATAGAAGCGATGAATCCACGCTGCGTAGTTTCCCGCGCCATTGCACAAGATGGCGTCGTCCGGCAGGTGCTCGCGCAGCCACACCATGACTGCGCCGAGATTGACACCTCCCGGCTGTTCGGTCGGCGTTTCGGTCCACGCGAGATAGTCCGCGTGGGCGATCTGCGTCCGCTCGCGCCAGGGAATGCGATCGGGCGGCCGTGCTGCGTCCAACACCGCGGAAAACGCGGTTGGACTCGCATGGATCCCCAGATGCGGCCGATAGACCCGGCCAAGCTCCTCGGCTCCCGGGTGAACGTGGATCAGCTTCATTTGCGGGGCGGGAATGCCGACCAGGGAGTAGCCCTGCGAGGCGAGCTCACCCAGTCGCCCGCCGACAAGGAGAAGCAGGTCGGCGTCCTTGATCCGGACAACCAGTTTCGGATTGGGGCCAATGCCAAGGTCGCCGGCATAACAGGGATGGAGCGGATCGAACAACGGCAGCCGTCGATAGCTGGTAGCCACCGGCAAAGCAAAGCGATGAGCGAACCGCTGCATTGCGTCGCGCGACGGCGCAGACCAACGGCTGCCGCCGACGATGACGAAAGGCCGCTCGGCCTCGCGCAACAGTTCTTCCAGCCTGCGCATCTCGGCGGCGCCGGGCGAAGTCTCGATCGGCTCGCAGGGCGGCGCGTCCGCGGCTACCACTCGCTCTCTGAGCATGTCCTCGGGCAGCGCAATCACCACGGGACCGGGACGGCCGCTGGTCGCGGTATAGAACGCGCGCGAAACGATTTCCGGCAGCCGTTCGGCATCGTCGATCTCGGTCACCCATTTTGCCATGCCGCCGAATGCGGCCCGAAAATCGAGCTCCTGCAACGCTTCGCGATTCTTGACGTCGCGCGCGACCTGGCCGGCGAACATGATCAGCGGCGTCGAATCCTGTTGCGCGATGTGGATGCCGGGGGATGCATTGGTCGCTCCCGGTCCGCGCGTCACGAAGCAAACGCCCGGCCGCCCGGTCGCCTTGCCGACTGCCTCCGCCATCATTGCCGCGCCGCCCTCCTGACGGCACACCGTGATGCTGATGTCGCGATCGTGGAAGGCATCCAGCACCGCCAGATAGCTTTCACCCGGCACGCAGAAGACGTGACGGATGCCGTTTTTGATCAATTGATCGACCAGAATCTCGGCGGCAGTACGAACGTTTTCGATGGCGCGCATGACTGGGCTCACGACCGCGGTGAAACTGAATTGTTCAGGTTTTTTACCGCGCTGTTGTGCGGTTCTGCGACGCGCGAGAGTCACGAGTTCAAGTCATGCTTAACGATAGAGCGCCTTGTAACCGAGTGGTCAGTCGCGGCGATCTCGCGAACACGGACTTTCCAAACGGCGGGTGGTTCCGCATTGACCATAACGACAAGACCACGTTGACCACCTTGATGATGGATTTATACCTGCAGGCCAGCCACCTCATAGGTCAGCACAATGTCCATAAAATTAACGATAACGACCGAGATGGAAAAGGTCGCGAAAGAATACAATCGGACCTTGGCGCCACTTACCGACGATCTGATCCTGGTCGATTCAGGGCTCGATTCTCTCGCTTTCGCCGTGCTGGTTGTGCGGCTCGAGGGAGAACTCGGCGTGGACCCGTTCAGTGTCGCCGAGGATGCCGCATTTCCCGTGACGTTGCGCGACTTCGTCGCCGTGTACGAAAATGCCGCCAAGCCCGTCGCAGCGTAATGCCACACTGAGCGATTGGCTGCGGCAGAACCAAAGCTCTCCGAATTGGACCTTTTGGGGCGCGCATGCGAGCGCCTCGCTCAACATGCTCGCCGTCGGCTCGGTTTTTGCGGGCCGCATCGCGGAACTGGCCGGACGCTCGGTTCTCCTCGCGACTGCCGACCAGCTAACCGCCGCGCTTGCCTTGATCGAGCTTGACGGCGTTGCACGCCGCCTGACGCTTTGCGCGCCCGACGTCGCGCCGGAGCATCTTCCCGCAGTTGTGGCAGATGCTGAGGTGGACGCGATCGTGTCCGATCGCGCCGCGCCGGAGCACGAACGGCTCGGCGTCGATCTTCGTGCGATCTGCTCGCCTGAAATCCAGCCAACCGAAACACAGCCATCACGGCCCTATCGGACCGAGTGGATTCTTCTCACCTCCGGAACGACGGGCGCGCCGAAGGCTGTGATGCACAGCCTGGCGAGCCTGACCGCCGCGATAAAAACGCGCGGCATCGGAGAACCCGCAATCATATGGGCGACCTTCTATGACATCCGTCGTTACGGCGGCTTGCAAATCTTCCTGCGTGCGGTGCTGGGCGGGGCACCGCTCGTGCTTTCGGACAGCAAGGAGCCCGTCGGGCAATTTCTCGCGCGGCTGGCGGCGCACGGTGTGACGCATATCACCGGCACCCCATCGCACTGGCGCCGCGCCTTGTGGAGTCCTGCAGCAGGGTCGATTACCCCGCGATATGTCCGCATGTCGGGCGAAGTCGCGGATCAGGCGATCATCGATAACCTCCGCGCGGTTTACCCGCACGCCAAGATCGGCCACGCCTATGCGTCGACCGAAGCCGGCGTAGGCTTTCATGTCGACGATGAGCGGGAAGGTTTCCCAGCAAATTTCCTGCGCGAGACCCGCGACGGCGTTGAGATCAAGATCGAAGGCGGGTCGCTGTGCGTTCGCTCTCCGGGCGCCGCTGCCCGATATCTCGGCAAAGGGCACGGCGCTATTGCCGCTGACGATGGTTTCGTGAATACCGGTGATGTGATCATCATGCGCGGGGAGCGTTGCTTTTTCGGAGGACGGGCCGGCGGCGTCATCAACGTCGGCGGCTCAAAGGTGCACCCGGAGGAAGTCGAAGCAGTGATCAACCGTCATCCCGACGTTCGGCTCTCCCTGGTGCGCCCGAAGAAGAACCCGATCACCGGATCCGTCGTTATCGCCGAAGTCGTGCTCGCGGATTCTCTCGCCGGCAACGGTACCGACGCCCGCAAATCGGAAGTCAAGGGAGAGATCCTTGCGCTTTGCCGCGAGAATCTGACGCAATTCAAAGTCCCGGTCGCGATCTCGTTCGTGCCGAGCCTGGCGATGACAAACAGTGGCAAGCTTGCACGCCATGCGTAATGTTCTGGTAACCGGCGGAAGTCGCGGGCTGGGTCTCGGTATTGTCCGGCGGCTCGCCCAATCGGGATATCGCTCGATCGCGGTCGCCCGCAAGATGAACGATGAGCTTTCATCCGCAATCGAGGACGCCGGGCGCACCCGACCGGGCTCACTGGAGTTTGCCCGCTGCGATCTTGCCGAGATCGAGAAGCTCCCGGACCTGGTAAAGACACTGCGCAAGCAGCACGGGCCAATTTACGGCCTCGTCAACAACGCGGCGCTGAGTTTCGACGGCTCACTTGCGCTGATGCGCAATTCGCAGATCGAGCAGCTGGTGCGCGTGAACACGCTGTCGCCGATCCTGCTCACCAAATACATGGTCCGCGTCATGATGGCCGATGGCGGCGGCCGCATCGTGAACATTGCGTCGATCATGGGATTCACCGGATACAGCGGCTTGTCCGTCTATGGCGCAACCAAGGCGTCGCTGATCGGATTTACCCGTTCTCTCGCGCGCGAGGTCGGTCGCATGGGCGTCAATGTAAACGCGGTGGCGCCCGGATTCCTGGACACGGATATGACTCAGGGCATGACAGATGCCCAGCGGAAACAAGTGGCGGGCCGCAGCGCATTGCGCCGGATGCCGGAGATTGACGACGTGTCAAACGCCGTTGAGTACCTGCTTGGCGATGGCGGCCGGAATATCACCGGCACCGTGCTCACTATCGATGCCGGTGCAACCGCCTGACGGGCATCAGAGGCGGATTCGGCCGTCCGCGATGTCCTGGTAGAGTGATCGGTCGAGCGGCACGAACGCCCGCTGCACAGGATGATCGAAGTAAACAGTCTCGTCGACGAGACTCGGATCGTAGCCCTCGGACACGAGACCGCTTTTCGCGTGTTTGAACGTCCCAGTGACGGAAATCGCGGGCCTTACACGCAGAAATACGGGGCGGGCATAGACGGGCAGATGCCGGGCCAGATGGCTTCGAAATGACGGAAGGTCGAGTTCGTCCCTGAGGACGAGAGCGGCCATGCCGGCGCGACCCTCCGTGCCTGGAACGGAGACCCCGTAGACGTCCGCGTCCGCGATCGCCGGGTATGCGGTGATCGCGTCCGCGACTTCCGAAGTCGCAACGTTCTCCCCCTTCCAGCGGAAGGTGTCGCCGAGACGGTCGACGAAATAGAAGTAGCCCTGTTCGTCCTTGCGCATCAGGTCGCCGGTTGCAAACCACGCATCGCCAGCCGCGAACACGTTCCGGAGGATTTTCTTTTCCGTTTCCGCCTCGTTGGTGTATCCATCGAAGCGACCGCCGGCATTCGAAGCATCCTTTGCGATCCGGCCGATCAATTGACCGGCTTCGTGCGGCGCGCAGCGAATACAAAATCCCCTTTCGTTGCGAAGGGGCTCGCCCGTGGCGATGTCGACCTTAATCAATGCGGCGGGAAAACGATGCGCGAGGAACGAGGGAATGCGCCCGATTGCTCCGGGTTTGCCCTCGACGTTGAACAGCGAAATGTTGCCTTCGGTCGCGGCGTAGAATTCCAGGATTTGCGGGATGCGAAAGCGGGCTTCGAGCTCCATCCACACATTCGCACGCAGACCATTTCCGCAGCAGATCCGGAGCCGGTGTTTCGTCTCAAGCGGATGCGGCGGAGCGTTTACCAAGTATCGGCAGAGCTCGCCGATATATTGGAATACCGTGCAGTCCCAGCGTGCCACGTCATCCCAGAAGCGGCTCGCGGAGAATTTTTCGGCAATAACCACCGAGCCGCCACCCAGCAACGCGGCGCCCGTGGCCACCACGCCACCAACGCTGTGATAGAGGGGCAGGCAATTGTACATGCGATCTGCAGGTCCGATATCCATCATGCCGGCAAACCAGTGGCTCCATGTCATCAGCCGCCGATGGTTAACGATCGCGGCCTTGGGCCACCCGGTCGTACCCGAGGTGTACATGTAGAGCGCCCGGTCATCGACGGTGACGTCCTGGCGCTCCGCGGGCCCAAGGGCGGCTCCGGAGTACCGCTCGACCTCGCGTTCCAGTGGGGCAATCCCGTTCGCAGCGGCGCCGTGAGACCAGACCGTGGGCGCGCCATTCACTTCGGGCAGCGTCGTTGCAAATACATCGGTGCACTCTGCGGCAACGATAATGTGCTTCGGCGCGACAAGATTGATGCTATGCGCAAGCGAGCGGCCGAACTGGTTGACATTGAGCAGCGAGACGACGCCCCCTATCGCGGTGATTCCAAGCCAGATTGCCAGATATTCCGGCCTGCTCGGCATCAGCAGCGCAACGACGTCGCCCGGAGCGATATTCTGCGCCAGTGCCCAACGGCTGTAGCGGTTCATCCGTTCGGCAAGTTGTCGATGGCTCCAGCATTCGCGATCCGAGAGCAGCGCCGGCGCGTCGTGAAATTTGTCGGCCAGCTCCTGGATGACGACCGCAAGTATGCGCCGGCGATCTCTTCCAATGGGTGTGGTCATCTCGAGAGCGCGCAGCCACGCTTGCGTCGTGACCGATCGGCCAGGCTGCGTGGCGACATTCCCGCTCGGGCGCATACTTGACTTAGTGCAGGAACCCCCACCGCGAGCCAATATCTCAAGCCGATTACGGTAAACGGCAGCACCGACATCACCGCCTGCGCTTAACGGTTAAGGTTATCCTTCACCGTTCGTGGATGCGCCGCTGCAGCGCGAATAAAACGAACTCGGCAATAGCGCCTGCAGTGGTTGGCAACGCTTTTGCATCGTGACCATCGTGATGCCGCGTGAGCCATGACACACGACGTGTTGAACACGACCTTTGCGCAGTAGCGGTGGAGTAGATCAATGAGAAACGAGACCATCGCAATTCACGGCGGCTATCAATGCGATCCGACGACCAAATCGGTCGCCGTGCCGATCTATCAGACCGTTGCGTATGAATTCGACAGCGCCGATCACGGCGCGGCGCTGTTCAATCTTGAGACACCCGGCTACCGGTACACCCGCATTGCAAATCCAACCAACGACGTGCTCGAGCGCCGGGTTGCCGAGCTCGAGGGCGGAGTTGAGGCGCTGAGTGTCAGCACGGGCCAGGCCGCGCTGAACTATGCGATGCTTAACCTCACGTCATTGGGTAGCAATTTCGTCTCGGTTCCCCAGCTTTATGGCACAACGCACACGTTGTTCTCGCACGTTCTCCCGAGCCAGGGCATCACAGTTCGATTTGCGCAATCCGACCGGCCCGACGCGATCGAGCAATTGATCGACGGCGAAACCAAAGCGATCTTCTGCGAGAGCGTCGGCAATCCTGCGGGAAATGTCTGTGACATCGAGGCGCTAGCCGACCTGGCGCATCGGTATGGCGTCCCGCTGGTCGTGGACAACACGGTGGCGACTCCGATCCTTCTGAGGCCGATCGACCATGGCGCGGACATCGTGGTGCACTCGCTCACCAAGTTCATGGGTGGACACGGCACGACGCTCGGCGGAATTATCGTCGATTCCGGCAAGTTTCCGTGGAAAAAGCACGCGGATCGGTTTCCGATGTTCAACCTGCCGGATCGATCGTATCACGGCCTCGTCTACACCGACCGCTTTGGCGAGGCTGCGTATATTGCACGATGTCGGAGTCTCTATCAGCGCAATACCGGAGCGGTGTTGTCGCCATTGAGCGCCTTCCTGCTGCTGCAGGGGATCGAGACGGTGTCACTTCGCGTCGAACGCCATGTGGAGAATGCCCGGCGCGTCGCCGAATTCCTTCGCAGCCATCCTGCCGTGGATTGGGTCAACTATGCGGGATTTCCCGATCATCCGTATCATCTGGCGGTGAAGAAATACCTGGCCGGCCGTGCGTGTTCGCTGCTGACG
>Ga0310810_10002378_pt1 | contig 20232 bp, 15 predicted proteins | sample NCmetagenome_FD_207641 | JGI IMG/M metagenome (GOLD analysis project Ga0310810, IMG submission 207641) | Soil microbial communities from experimental microcosm in Duke University, North Carolina, United States - NC | ecosystem: Engineered > Artificial ecosystem > Soil microcosm > Unclassified ...
CTGCTCCTCGCGGGGTTCCTCGTTCCGCTGGCGCTCATCGACCTCGAGCACTGGATCGTCCCCGTCGGAATCACCGTGCTCGGCACGGCCGCGGGCGTGCTGAGCGCGATCCCGCTCGGGCTCCCGGTGGTCGTGGACGCGCTCGCGGGCGCCGCCGCGGGCTTCCTCGTCTTCTGGGCGCTGGAGCGGGTTTCGCTGCTCCTGGTGGTGAAGGTCCTCCGTCCGCCGATGCGCAGGCTGCGGGCAGCCATCGCCCGCGGCCGCGGGGAACCGCCGCCCGAGCCAGAGCCGGACCCGACGGAGGCGCTCGGCGCCGGAGACAAGTGGATCATGCTCCTCGTGGGGAGCTACCTCGGCTGGCGGCCGCTCTTCGGGGTCCTGCTGCTCAGCGCCCTCCAGGGCGCGGTGGTGGGGACTCTGCTCCTCGCCATCGAGGGCCGCGCCGGCTCCGCGCCGCCGCCTCCCGGCGCGCCCGCGACCGAGGACGGCTGGGCGCCCGAGGCGACCGCGCTTCCCTACGGACCGTGGCTCGCGCTGGCCGCGCTGGAGATCGCCCTCCTCGGGCCGTGGCTGGCGAGCTCCTTTCCCTCGCCGCTGGTGGCGCTCGTCACCGGGCAGCCCTGGGTCCCGCCATGAAGGCACGGGTCGCGGCGATCGCCTTCCTCCTGGCGGTGCTCGCCACCGGGATCACCTGGCTGTCGTTCCAGCCGGTGATGCTGAGGCTGGTCGAGGCGCTGCGGATCGCCTCGCCGGTCGGAACGGCGTCCCGTCACGTGCTGGAGACGGCGCAGCAGTTCCTTCCCCTCTACCTCGGCCTGGATCTGCTCATCGTCGTCCTGGTGTCCTTCGGCATCCTCTACTTCACCGTGGCCCGGCCGCTGGGCGCGGTCGAGCGCGAGATGCAGGGCCTGGAGCGGGTGGACTGGGTCCCGGAGGAGACGGGTGGCGGGCCGCTGCTCAGCCGGTTCCAGGCCAGCCTCCGTCGCACCGCCGGGGCGCTCGCCGCGGAGCGGGTGCTGACCCGCCGGCAGCTCGCGGATCTGGCCGCGGCCAACGAGCGCCTCACCCGGACCCAGGCCGAGCTGGTGGCGAGCGAGCGCCTCGCGATGGTCGGGCGGCTCGCCGCCGGGGTCGCGCACGAGATCGGCAATCCGCTCTCGGGCGTGCTGGGCTGGCTCAGCGTGGCGCAGGCGAAGAGCGCGTCCGACGCCGAGATCACCGGCTACCTCCGCGAGCTCGAGGCGGAGGTGCGGCGCATCGACGGCATCGTCCGGAGCCTGCTCGACCTCGGCCGGCCGGCGCGCCCGCAGCTCGGGCCCGTCTCCGTCGCCGAGCTGATCCGCAACGCGACGCGGCTGGTCGGCTCCGGACCCGAGTTTCGCGAGGTCACCGTCGAGACCGAGGTGGACCCTGGCGTGGTCGCCCTGGCCGACCCGGGCCCGCTCAGCCAGGTGGTCATCAACCTCCTGATCAACGCCGCCCAGGCCATCGGCGGTCCCGGGACCATCCAGGTGAGAGGTGGGGCCGAGGCGGGGCGGGTGCGTATCGAGGTCCTGGACTCCGGTCCAGGGGTCCCGCTCGAGCTGCGCGATCGCATCTTCGAGCCGTTCTTCACCACCAAATCGGGCGGCAAGGGGACCGGACTCGGCCTCGCGGTGAGCCAGCATCTGCTGCGGGCGATGTCGGGAGACATCTCCGTGGGGGAGTCCCCGCACGGCGGAGGAAAATTTACCGTCAGCTTGCCGGCCGCCTGAGACGAGGCGCGGGACTCGCCAGGGCGCTCCGACGTGGGAGAATGCCCCGGCACCCAGATGTCCATCCTCCGATCGGTCCTCGTCGCGGATGACGAGGCGTCGCTCCGCCATGTCCTCACGCTGGTCCTGCAGGCGCAGGGCTACGAAGTCCGCGCCGTCGGCAATGGCGAGGAGGCCCTGGCCGAGCTCGAGGCTCGCGACTACGACGCCGTCATCTCCGACGTGCGGATGCCGAGGGTCGACGGGCTCACCGTGCTGCGGAAGGCGCTGGCCCGGCAGCCGGACCTCACCTTCGTGGTGATGAGCGCCTACGGCCAGCCGGACGCGGCGCTGGCAGCGGTGGCGGCAGGCGCGTTCGACTACGTCAGCAAGCCGTTCAAGCCGGAAGAGGTCGTCCTCGTCCTGAAGAAGGCCGAGGAGCGGCGGCGGCTGGTGACCGAGAACCGGCGTCTGCGGCGCTCGGGTGCGGACCGTGACCCGCTGGCCCGCATCGTGGGCAGCTCCGAGGTGGTGAAGCAGCTCCACCGGCAGATCCTCAAGGTGGCCCCGGTCTCCAGCACCGTGCTCATCACCGGAGAGAGCGGGACCGGGAAGGAGCTGGTCGCCCGGGCGCTGCACGAGCTCAGCCCGCGCGCGGCGATGCCTTTCGTCCCGGTGAACTGCGGCGCCATTCCGCCGGGGCTGGTGGAGTCGGAGCTCTTCGGCCACGCCCGGGGAGCCTTCACCGACGCCCGCACGGCCAAGCGCGGCCTCTTCGCCGAGGCCGACGGCGGGACGCTTCTCCTCGACGAGGCCGGCGAGCTCCCTCCGCCGGCGCAGATCAAGCTGCTCCGCTTCCTGCAGGAGGGCGAGATCCGTGCGGTGGGCGAGAACCGCTCCGAGCGGGTGGACGTGCGCGTCCTGGCCGCGACCCACCGGGACCTCGGAAAGCTGGTGGAGAAGGGCGAGTTCCGAGAGGATCTCTACTACCGGCTGAACGTGGTGAACCTGACCCTTCCTCCGCTCCGGGCGCGCCGGGAGGACGTGCTGGAGCTGGCCCAGGGCTTCTTGCTCCGCTTCAACCGGGAGCTGAACCGGCAGACGCCGGTCACCGGCTTCGAGCCCGGAGCCGAGGAGCTGCTGGCCTCGTACTCCTGGCCGGGAAACGTCCGCGAGCTGGAGAACGCCATCGAGCGGGCGGTCCTCCTCGCAGAGGGAAACCTCGTCCAGGTGCAGAACCTGCCCGAGCGGATCTGGTCCTCACCCCGGTCAGCGGAGCGAGGCGCGCCCGTGGTCGAGGCCTCGAGCCAGGAAGACCTCTCGCTGAAGCGCGCCATGCGGTCGCTGGAGGAGCGCTACATCCGTGCAGCACTCCGTCGGACCCGCGGAAACCGCACCCGGGCCTCGGAGCTGCTGGAGATCAGCCACCGGGCGCTCCTCTACAAGATCAAGGAGTACGGCATCGACGCCGATGCGGAGGGTGAGCTGGGATGAGGCACTCCGGACCCGGTGTTTCGGGCGCACAACTACCCCTCAAAGACGCATCAAACAGGGATGTAAGAGCAGAACCCACGAATTGCGCCCTCGCGGATTTCGCGGGGATACTTGCCGCTCGCGGTGCATTCCTGGAGGGCGCGATGGCGCGCGGCAAACGCAACGACGTCCAGCGTCTGCGTGAGGAACAGCTGATGTCCAAGGCCGAGCTGGCCCGCCGCGCGGGCGTGTCGGTGCTCACCATCGACCGCGTCGAGCGCGGAGCGGAGTGCCGGGTGGATACCAAGCGGAAGATCATCCTCGCCCTCGGCTTCAGCGTGGAGGACCGGCGCAAGGTCTTCCCCGACGGCACCTCCGAAGGAGCGCGGTGATGGCGAAGGGCAAGCTCGCCATCGGTCTCGACATCGGCTCGACGTCGGTGAAGATGATCCAGCTCAAGGAGACCCGGCGCCGCGGCGAGGTCATCTACTCGCTGCAGAACTTCGGGATGAAGCCGCTCCCTCCCGAGGCGATCGTCGACAACGCGCTGATGAACTCCACGGCCATCGTCCAGGCCATCCAGGAGCTCATCGGCGAGCTGCGGATCAAGCAGAAGGAGACGGCGATCAGCGTCTCCGGTCACTCGGTGATCATCAAGAAGATCCAGATGCCGCAGATGTCATCCGCGGAGCTGGACGAGTCCATCCAGTGGGAGGCGGAGCAGTACATCCCCTTCGACGTGAAGGACGTGAACATCGACACCCAGATCCTCTCCACCGAGGGTTCCGCCGCCACCGGCCAGATGGACGTGCTCCTGGTCGCGGCGAAGAAGGACATGATCAACGACTACACCACCGTGGTCGCCGAGGCGGGCCTCCTCCCGGTGGTGGTGGACATCGATTCTTTCGCCGTCCAGAACATGTTCAGCGCCAACTACGAGAGCGCAGACGCCGAGACGGTGGTGCTGATCAACGCCGGCGCCTCGGTGGTGAACATCAACATCCTCGACCGCGGGGTGACCGTCTTCACCCGCGACGTGACCATCGGCGGCAACCAGTTCACCGAGGAGATCCAGAAGCAGCTCAACGTCTCCTACGAGGAGGCCGAGGCGCTGAAGATCGGCGGTGGGCGGAGCGAGTCGGACGCGGTCGTTCCCCAGGAGGTCGAGCGGGTGATGGCCGGCGTCGCCGAGCAGGTCGCCGGCGAGATCCAGCGATCGCTCGACTTCTACGCCGGCACCGCCGCGGACACGAAGTTCTCCAAGGTCTACCTCTCGGGAGGAACGGCGAAGATCCCCGCGCTCTTCAAGACCATCGAGGCCCGGGTGGGCGTGCCGGTGGAGATCGCGAACCCGTTCAAGAACGTCATCATCGACAGCCGCCGCTTCGATCCAGGCTTCATCATGGACGTCGCGCCGATGGCGGCGGTGGCGGTCGGGCTGGCCCTGCGCCGGCCCGGGGACAAGCTGGTGTGAGGAGGATGCGGCGATGATGATCCACATCAACCTCCTCCCCGTCCGGCAGGAGAAGAAGCGCGAGGTCGGACGCCAGTTCCTGGTGGTCGTGGGCGGGGCGCTGTTCATCACCCTGATCGGAAACTGGCTCTGGTACGACGGGCTGGCCTCCGAGGAGAAGAAGAACGCTCAGCGGATGGCCGCGACCCAGGCCCGCATCGCCGAGCTGGAGAAGGTCATCGGCGAGGTCGACAAGATCAACGCCCGGAAGAAGGACGTCCAGGCGAAGCTGGCGATCCTCGCCGACCTGCGCAAGCAACGCACCGGCCCGGTGCGGATGCTGGACGCGCTCTCCACCGCCATCCCCAAGAAGGTCTGGCTGACCACCTTCGAGGAGAAGTCGAGCGCGGTGAAGATGACCGGCCGCGCCGTCAGTCACGAGGACGTGGCCGAGTTCATGCGCGGGTTGCAGAGCATGGTCTGGACGCCTCGAGGGATGGGCCGGCTCATCGAGCAGAAGCGTGACGCGGCCACGGCCCGGGTCGAGCTCGTGGGGAGCGAGGGGGCGGTAGAGGACTTCCCCACCAAGTCCATCTCCAACTTCTTCACCCGCGTCGATCTGAAGAAGGCCGAGTCGAAGCAGAGCCAGGGCTCGAGCACCACACAGCGCATCGTGGAGTTCGAGATCAACATGAACTCGAACTACGCCATCTAGGACGCCATGGACGAGATCATTGACAAGGTCCTGAAGGCGCCGCCCCTCCAGCGATGGGGAGGCCTCGCCGCGGCTCTGGTGATCCTCACCATCCTGAACTTCGTGCTCATGGTTCGCCCTGAGCTCGCGACGCTGGAGAGCCAGGCGGCGCAGCAACGCGTGCTGGACTCGCAGCTCCAGGAAAAGTCGGAGATTGCCCAGAACCTCAACGAGCGCCGCCGGGAGATGGACGTCCTGCAGCAGAAGCTGGACGAGGCCCTCGCCGAGCTGCCCGAGGCCGCGGACCTCGACGAGCTGCTGGCCCAGCTCAACGAGATCGGCCGCAAGAGCGGCCTGGAGATCTCCGCGGTCGAGCCCGCTCCCGAGGAGTCCGCGCAGATCTACGTGAAGATCCCGATCAAGATGGCGCTGACCGGGAACTACCACGAGATCGCCATGTTCCTGCAGTCGCTGGCGAACCTGCGGCGCATCGTCAACGTCAACAACATCCAGCTCGGCTCGCCGACGCTCAAGTCGGAGAAGGTGGTCCTCAACTCGTCGTTCGTCGCGACGACGTTCCGCTTCCTCGACCCCAAGGCCGCGCAGCAGGAAAAGAACAAGGCGGCCGTGCAATGAGCGCCCGTTCGTTCCAGCTCGCCGGAGTGCTCGCCGGGACCGTCCTCGCCGCGGCGTGCGGTGGAAGCGCGCCCCCTCCGTCGCCGGCGGCGCAGACCAAGGCCGCGGTCGCGAAGCCGCCCGCCCCGCCCGAGGCCGCTGCTCCGGCGGCACCGACCTACGTGTACAACCCCATCGGCAAGCGGGACCCGTTCCGCAGCCCCGAGGCCGAGCCCGCTGCCCAGGCATCCCTCGCCAACACCGCGTGCACCGAGCCGCTCTGCCGGTTCGACGTGGACCAGCTCACGCTGGTCGCGGTGGTGAGCGGCGACGCGAACCCCCTGGCGATGGTCCAGGACCCCCAGGGCCGCGGGTACTTCGTGCGCCGCAACACCCGGGTGGGCCGGCAGGGCGGAAAGGTCACCCAGATCATCAGCGACGCGGTGGTCGTCACCGAGTACTTCACTACCCCCGACGGGAAGACCACTGCCAACCCCGTCACCCTGGCGATCAAGACCGAGCGGCCTCCCGAGCAAGAGACCGACCTCGCGACGGGGAAACCCTATTGAGGCCCGTGTGGAGAGCCCCGTGACCAAGAGCAAAGGACTCCTCATCGGCTGGCTGGCGATTCTCGCCGCCAGCCCGGCCCTGGCGGCGGAAGCCAACGTGCTCCGCGAGGTGCGCCTCGAGGGCACACCGTCGGGCGCCCGGGTCGTCGTGACCGGCAGCCGCGCCCCGATCTTCACGGTCTTCCGACTCAGCGGCCCGGACCGGCTGGTCATCGACGTGACCTCCGCCGACGCGACCGCCATCCGCGGCGCGAAGGACGGCCAGGGACCGATCGCCGGCATCAACGTCTCGCAGTTCACCGACTCGACGAGCAGCGTGGGCCGGGTGATGGTCACCCTCCGCGCCGCGAAGAGCTACGACGTCAAGGCCGACGGGAACCTCCTCCTCGTCTCGGTGGTCGGCGAGGGCGCGGCCAACGCGCCGCTGGCGAACGCTCCTTCCGCCACGCCGGCTCCGAAGGCCGCTGCCACCGTGACGACCGTTGCCGCCGCCGCCCCGGTCGCCGCCCCGGCCCCGGCTGCGTCCGCCCCCGCGGGGACGGACCTGGTCGTCGTGGCGCACGACTCTCGCTCGGTGAAGAGCCCGGCGCGCCGGCTCACCGCGGTCCGCTCCCAGGGTGACACGCTGCAGCTCTCCTTCGACGGCGAGGTGAGCGGCTACGAGCTGCTCCGGCTCACCGGGCCCAGCCGCCTCGCGCTCGACGTCGCCGGGGTGAAGCTGGCCACCTCGGTGCGCAAGGGCAGCGGTCCGTTCTCCACGCTGCGCGCCGGCGCGCACCCGGACAAGGTGCGGCTGGTGGTGGACGTGGAGCCCTCGCTGGAGGGCCGGGTTTCCTTCAGCCACAACGGCCTCCGCTGGACCGTCGCCGCTCCGGCGGCCGCTTCCCCCGCGGTGGCCTCGGCCGCCACGCCCGCGGCCCCGGCCAAAGGCAAGAGCGACCTGCAGGACGGCGAGGTGGAGATCGACGGCAAGCGGGTCGTGACCGCGGCGGGTGCCGGCGCCGCCGTCCCCTCCGACGGCCGTCAGGCCACGGCGGAGATGCTGGACCTCGGTTTCGTCGAGTCGTCCCGCGGCGGCCGGATCCAGATCAAGCTCAGCCGCGCGGCCGGTTTCGAGATTTCCCGCCCGGATGACCGTGGCGCGGTCCTCACCCTCACCGGAGTGAAGCTGCCGAAGCGGCTGGAGCGCAGCCTCGACACCTCGGCCCTGGAGACGCCGATCAAGATGATCAGCACCTTCCCCGTCCCCGGTGACGGCCAGAAGGTCAGGGTGGTGGTGGCCGCCGACGGGGTGCTCACCGAGCGCGCCGAGCGCGTGGCGGACGGACTGCTCTGGCACCTGGAAGCGAAGGGCACCCGGACCGAGGAGGTGGCCGTCTCCAACCGCACCGCCGGCTTCACCACCGAGCCCGCGGTCGTGACCTCCCAGAGCGTCACCGGCCGGACCCGCTACGTCGGGAAGAAGGTCTCGTTCGAGTTCAAGGACATCGACATCCACAACCTGCTCCGGGTGATCGCCGAGGTCAGCAAGAAGAACATCGTCGTCGCCGACGACGTGACCGGGAAGATCACCATCCGCCTCCGGAACGTCCCCTGGGACCAGGCCCTGGACATCATCCTGTCCAGCAAGGGCCTCGGGAAGGAGGAGGTCGGGGACATCATCCGCGTCGCCCCGCTCAAGACCCTCGAGGAGGAGGCCCGGTCCCGCGAGGAGCGGAAGAAGGCGCTCCGCCGCCAGGAGGACCTGGTGGTGCAGCTCATCCCGGTGAACTACGCCTCGGCGGAGCAGATGGCCAGCCGGGTCAAGGACGTGCTCACCGAGCGTGGCACGGTGGCCGTGGACGGCCGGACCAACACCCTGGTGGTCCGCGACATCGGCAGCAATATCGGCAAGGCCCGCAACCTGGTCGAGAAGCTCGACTCGATGACGCCCCAGGTGCTGATCGAGAGCCGCATCGTCGAGGCGAGCACCAGCTTCTCGCGCTCCATCGGCGTTCAGTGGGGCGGCTTCGGACAGGCGGCGACGGCCAGCGGCAACCCCACCGGCCTGAACTTTCCCAGCACGGTCCGCGTGACGGGCGGCTCGGACCTCGGCACCGCGTCGGCGACCGGCGTCTCCGGTGCGCCGAACTTCGCGGTGAACCTCCCGGCGGCGGTCGGTGCCGGAGCGGGCGGCGCCCTCGGCTTCACCTTCGGCTCGGCCAACAGCGCGCTGCAGCTGAACCTCCGGCTCTCCGCGGCCGAGAGCAACGGCACCGTGAAGACCATCAGCGCGCCCAAGGTGACCACGCTCCAGAACCAGAAGGCCTCGATCAGCCAGGGCGTGTCCATTCCCTTCAGCCAGGTGTCGGCACAGGGCGTGAACACCACCTTCGTCGAGGCCCGGCTCCAGCTCGACGTGACGCCGCACATCACCTCGGACGGCAGTGTCCTGATGGCGATCAAGGCCACCAACAACCAGCCCGATCCCGCGAACACCGGCGCGAACGGTCAGCCGGCCATCCAGAAGAAGGAGGCCGAGACCCAGGTCCTGGTGAAGGACGGCGACACCACGGTGATCGGTGGCATCTACGTCCGCCGCGGATCCACCAACGAGGCGGGCGTGCCCTGGCTGATGAAGATCCCGATCATCGGGTTCTTCTTCAAGACCAACACCGTGTCCGAGAACCGGCAGGAGCTGCTGATCTTCATCACCCCGCGCATCGTGACCCAGGCGGCGGCGGTTCGTCCCGTCGCATCGGCGAGCGCGCCGGCTGGAGGTGCCCAATGAGACGTCGCAATCCACTCCTTCCCCTCGCGCTGCTGGGGCTGGTCCTCGCGGCGTGCTCGGCCGACCCCATCAACGTCGTCGTCCTCGCGGCGCGGGCGCCGGGCGACAAGTGCGACTTCAGCGACAACACGAAGTACGTCGAGGGAGGCTCGGTCGACTTCCGCCCGTACGTCAGCCAAGGCGTCGTCACCTCCACCGGGTCGTACGGTCAGGTCTTCGCCTGGGAGAACAACCTCCAGCCCGTCCCGCTCACGGTCAACGGGGACGTCGTCGACCCTGGGCACGGCAACGACTTCGTCGCGGACTCGGTGGTCTACGAGTACCAGTACACCGATCCAGCCGTGACCCTCGCCTCGGAGCTCCAGAACATCCACGCGACCATCGCGGCAGGAGCCCTGCCCGACACCAACACCGTGGGGGCCAGCCTGATCCAGCCCGGCGCCTCGAATGCGATCGGCGCCAGCACGCTCATCGACACGGTTCCCCAGACCGTCCTGGTCACCTTCCAGATCTTCGGGAAGCTGGTGGCCGGCCAGCCTAAGTACACCAACAAGGTCAGCTTCCCGGTCACGGTCTACCGGAGCTCGACCGTTCCGCTCGACTGTGGCGCTGGCGGCAGCGGCCTGGTGATCAACGGGGGCCCCTGCGGCATCCCTGGACGCGACCAGGTCGTCTCCTGCAAGAGTCCCTGAGCCAGACCCGCGCGATGGCGTTCCTGCCCCAGCTGGAGGAGGTGGTCCGGTCGGTGGATGGAGCCCTGGCGTGCTCGGTCATGGGCTTCGACGGCATCGCGGTCGAGAACTTCCAGGTGGACGCCGCCTCGGATCTCGACGTGCAGTCCACCCTGATCGAGTACGCGGCGGTGCTCGGTCAGGTGAAGAACGCCGCGCAGCTCCTCAAGACCGGCGCGGTCACCGAGGTGAGCATCAACTCGGACCAGGTGCTCACCGTCATGCGGCTGGTGACCGACGAGTACTTCGTCGTGCTCGCGCTCCGGGCCTCCGGCAACTACGGCAAGGGACGCTACGCGCTCCGCATCGCCGCGCCGCGCATCCGCGCCGAACTTTAGCGACTGGGCCCTTCCCAGGCGGGCCCCCTCGGGGTAAGGGGCAGCGGCCATGGCCGGTGTCATCGATACGTCCGAGTTCAGGAAGGGCCTGAAGATCGAGGTCGACGGAGAGCCCTTCGAGATCATCGAGTTCCAGCACGTGAAGCCGGGGAAGGGCTCGGCGTTCGTGCGGACGAGCATCAAGAGCCTCCTCTCCGGCCGGGTACTGCAGCCCACCTTCAAGAGCGGCGACAAGGTGGGGAAGCCGGACATCGACGAGCGGCAGATGCAGTACCTCTACAAGCAGGGCGACGACTACTACTTCATGGACACCCGGAACTACGAGCAGACGTTCCTGGGCGAGGGCGTGCTCGGCGACTCGAGGAACTACCTCAAGGAGAACATCGAGGCCTCGGTGCTCTTCTACAACGGCAAGGCCATCGGCGTGTCCCTGCCCAACTCGGTGGACCTGAAGGTCGTGAAGTGCGACCCGGGCATCCGCGGCGACACCGTCAGCGGCGCCACCAAGCCCGCGACGCTCGAGACCGGCTACGTGGTGAACGTCCCGCTCTTCATCAACGAGGGTGACGTCCTGAAGATCGACACCCGCGACGGCAAGTACCTCACCCGCGTCGCCACCGCCTGACCCATGGCGAGCAAGAAGCGAGGGGACGAGACCGACGCGCGCGACGAGGGGCCAGCCAGCTCGCTGCTCGACGTCGACGCGCTCCGGCGGATCGTGGAGCTGCTGGAGACCACCGAGATCACCCGTCTCGCCTGGCGGCGCGGGCCGGAGCGGCTGCTGATCACCCGTGGGCACGGCCCGGCGCCGATCGTCCACGTCGCGCCCGGGACCGCGTCCGCCCCGCTGCCACCGATGCAGCCGGTGTCGCTCGCGCCGAGGGTGGCCGCGGCGTCCGAGCCTGCCCCGGCCGCCGCACCCGGGAGTGACAAGAAGGGGCACGTGGTGGCCTCGCCCTTCGTCGGTACCTTCTACCGCACGCCCGCGCCGGACCAGCCCTCCTTCGTCGAGGTGGGCTCGGTGGTGAGGAAGGGCCAGGTCCTCTGCATCATCGAGGCGATGAAGCTGATGAACGAGATCGAGGCCGACGAGCCCGGGAAGATCACCGAGATCCTGGTGGAGAACGGGCAGCCGGTGGAGTTCGGGCAGCCGCTGTTCCGCGTCGAGCCCGTCTGAGGGCATGTTCAAGAAGATCCTCATCGCCAACCGGGGAGAGATCGCCCTCCGGGTCATCCGCGCCTGCCGCGAGCTCGGGATCCCCACCGTCGCGGTGCACTCCACCGCCGACGCCACGGGGCTCCACGTCCGGTTCGCGGACGAGGCGGTGTGCATCGGCCCGCCTCCGTCCCGGGAGAGCTACCTCAACATCCCCGCCATCCTCTCCGCGGCGGAGATCACCCGGGCCGACGCCATCCACCCCGGCTACGGCTTCCTCTCCGAGAACGCCGACTTCGCCGAGGTCTGCGAGAACTGCAAGATCCGCTTCATCGGGCCGCGCCCGGAGATGCTCCGCCTCATGGGCAACAAGGTGCGCGCCCGAGAGGCGGCGAAGGAGGCCGGGCTGCCGCTGTTGCCGGGCTCGGCGGGCGTGCTGAAGGGGCCGGCCGAGGCGCAGGCAGAAGCGGACCGCATCGGCTACCCGGTCATTCTCAAGGCGGCTGCGGGCGGCGGTGGGCGAGGGATGAAGATCGTCCGCGGGCGCGACGCGGTCTCCGCCGCCTTCGCCACCGCGTCGGCCGAGGCGGCGTCCGCCTTCGGCAACGGCGACATGTACGTCGAGCGGTACATCGAGAAGCCCCGCCACGTGGAGATCCAGATCGTCGCCGACGAGCACGGCAAGGTCATTCACCTCGGCGAGCGCGAGTGCTCGGTGCAGCGCCGCCACCAGAAGCTGATCGAGGAGAGCCCTTCTCCGGCCGTCTCGCCCGAGCTCCGCCGGCGGATGGGCGAGGTGAGCGTCCGGGCCATGGAGCGCATCCGGTACAACAACCTCGGGACCATCGAGTACCTGCTCGACGAGCGCGGCGAGTTCTACTTCATGGAGATGAACACCCGGGTCCAGGTGGAGCATCCGGTGACCGAGGCGGTGACCGGGATCGACCTCGTCCGGGAGCAGATCCTCCTCGCCTCGGGCCAGCCCCTGTCCCGGAAGCAGGAGGACGTTCAGCTGCGAGGGGCGGCCATCGAGGCCCGGGTGAATGCCGAGGACCCCGTCACCTTCGCGCCCTGGCCGGGGAAGATCACCGGTTACAGCGTCCCGGGGGGGTACGGGGTGAGGGTGGACTCAGCTGCGTACGAAAACTACACCGTCCTCCCTCACTACGATTCGCTGCTGGCCAAGGTCATCGTCCACGCCGAGGACCGGCCCCTGGCCATTGCCCGGCTCCAGAGGGCCCTGGGCGAGTACGTGATCGAGGGCATCCGCACCAACATCCCGTTTCACCGGACCGCCCTGGCCGACGATGCCTTCACCTCGGGCCAGTACGACACCCGCCTCGTCGAGCGCCTCCTGGCCTCGGAGGCAGGCACACGGCGCCTCCGCCAGGCGATCGAAGAAACCCCGTAACCCCTTGGACTCTCTGAGGAACGTGTCGGCACGTTCCTTGACGGTCGCTTCGTCGCCACGGTACCGTCCAAGGTGGAGACTCCCCGCCGCATGCGCCCGGGCCGACCCCCCTCGGTCTCGTCTGCACATGCGCCGGCCGGTCGATGGACAAGAACAAGATCATCGAAGGCGCGGCCAAGCTCGTCGCCAAGGGCGCCTTCGACAAGGCCATCCGCGAGTACCAGAAGGTGCTCGATCTGGATCCGCGCGACATGCGCGTGCTCCAGAAGATGGGCGAGCTGTACCAGAAGAAGGGAGACAACGCGCAGGCGGCGTCCTTCTTCACCCGCGTCGCGGAGGTCTACGCGCAGGACGGGTTCTTCCTCAAGGCCGTTGCGCTCTACAAGCAGGTCCTCAAGCTCAACCCCGACCTGGTCGAGGTCAACGTCAAGCTGGCCGAGCTGCACCAGCACCTCGGGCTGATGACCGAGGCGATGGCGTTCTTCCAGGTGGTGGTCGTCCACCACGAGCGCAAGGGTGACACCAAGTCCACCTTCGCCACCCTCAAGAAGATGGTGGACCTGGATCCGGAGAACGTCTCCAGCCGCCTCAAGCTGGCCGAGCTCTACGCTCGCGAGCAGATGGGCGGTGAGGCGCTGGGCGAGTTCAAGCGCGCCGCGGAGTGGCTGGAACGCAACAACCGTCCCGACGAGCGGCTGCGGGTGCTGGAGCGCATCGCCGCGCTCGAGCCGGACAACGTCCAGCTCGCCCGGAGCCTCGCGCACGACTACCTCGCCCGCGGCGACCACAAGCGCGCGCTGGCCAAGCTGCAGCTGTGCTTCAAGGCGGACCCCCGCGACATCCCCACCCTGAATCTCCTGGCGCAGGCCTTCACCGCGCTGAACCACACCAGCAAGACGCTCAGCGTCTACAAGGAGCTGGCGAAGCTCTACGCCGAGCGCAACCAGCACGCCGAGTCCCGCGATGCCTGGGGAAGGATCGAGCGGATCGACCCGTCCGATGCGGACCTCGTGGCCTGGAAGGCGAGCCAGCGTCCGGCGGCGGCGGCCCCCCGGGAGGCCCCGGCGCCCGCACCGCGCCCGGCGCGAACCTCGGTGTCTCAGGCCATCGCCGCGGTGCAGGCCGCTCAGCCACCGCCGCCGCCACCTCCGGCTCCCGCACCTGCGCCGGTGACCCTGAGCCGGGAGCAGATCCAGAAGCTGCTGGCCGAGACGGACGTCTACGTGAAGTACGGGCTGCACGACAAGGCGCTGGAGCACCTGCGGCGCATCTTCGCCGTCGACCCGGAGAACCTCGACGCGCACGAGAAGGCGTACGTCATCTACCGCTCCGCGGGTCAGGGGGCGCAGGCGACCGAGCAGCTGCTCAACGTGCTCCGGCTCTGCACCCGCGGCCTCGAGCGGAAGCGCGCCCAGCCGTACCTGGACACGCTGCTCTCCGAGGCGCCGGGCCATCCCGAGATGGCGGCGTTCCTGTCCGTGCTCCGGCCCGACACGGTGCGGGGCCTCGGGGATCCGGCGCTGGACGGGGCCGAGGAGGAGGACGTCCTCCTCGCCGAGGACGGTCTGGATTCCTCCTCGGACGACCTGGCGCTCAAGAGCGCCGCGCCGGGGGCCGACGACGAGCTGCTCGCCGAGGACGACGAGGCGATGCTGGTCGACGACGAGCCGGCGGTCGTCGACGAGCCTCTCGCAAACCGTCGCAACGCGAGCGCGGTCGTCCCGCCCGCCCCGGCGTTCGAGGGCTACGGCGACGCGATGCCGTACGACGACGAGGCCCGGGACCGCACCGAGATGAACGACGCGCTCGGCGCCTACGAGCCGGGCGTGGAGAGCGCGGTCGAGCTTCCTCCGGACGAGGAGGTGGTGCTCACCCCGGCGCCACCCCCGGCTCCGCCGCCCCGTGCCGCCCCCCCGCCTCCTCCCGCGCGTGCGGCCGCCCCGCCTCCGCCGCCCCCTGCGGCCTCGACCCTCGCTCGCACCGCCTGGACCCAGGCCGCGTACCGGCGTCCTGCTCCGGCGCCCGAGCCAGCGTCCGCCCCGCCTCTGCCGCCGGCACCTGCGCCCCGGGCGGCTCCCGGCGCGAGCAACGGCGCGCCGGCACGCACCGGAGCCAACGGGGCCGTCGCCCGCCCGACGTCCTCCCCGGTGCTCGTGCCGCCCGCGCCTTCCGCTCCCGCGCCCCAGGCGCCCGCGCGCCCGGCACCGAAGGCCGCCGTGGAGGAGAGCGGCCCGGTCACCGAGGAGCTCAACGAGGCGAGCTTCTTCCTCGAGCAGGGACTGGTCGAAGAGGCGCGCGAGGTCCTGGACACGGTGGAGCTGGTCCGGCCGGGCCTGCCGCGCACCGCGGCCCTGCGCGATCGCCTCGCCGCGCTCGAGGCCGGGAAGCCCGCTCCGCGCTCCACGCCCACCCCGGCTCCGGCTCCGCACGCGGTGCCCGCGGCCATCGAGCCCATCCCGGTCAGCACCGGCTCCTACAACCTCGCCGAGGAGCTGGCGGACGAGATCCAGGAGCTGGGTGCGCCCCCCGAGGAGCCCGCGCCTGCCGGCGGGGACTTCCAGTACTCGGTGGAGGAGGTCTTCAGCGAGTTCAAGAAGGGCCTCGAGCGCGTGGTGCCGAGCAACGACGTCGACACTCACTACGACCTGGGCATCGCCTACAAGGAGATGGGCCTCCTCGACGACGCGGTGCAGGTCTTCGAGGTCGCGCGCCAGGGCTCGCAGGGGCAGCCCAAGGAGCTCGACTGCCTCACGATGATCGGACTCCTCCAGGGGATGCGGGGCGATCTGCCGAAGGCGGTGGCGGCCTTCCGCGACGCGCTGGCCAGTCCGCACGCGGGTCCGCGCGAGGCGAGCCTGCGCTACGAGCTGGGACTGGCCCACGAGGCCGCGGGCGCGGCGGGAAAGGCGCTCGGGCAGTACCTGGCGGTGCAGAAGGCCGAGCCGGGACACCGGGACGTCGCGGACCGGGTGCACCGGCTGTCGGCCACCGTACGACCCGAGGAAGATGGACCGGCGCGACCCACCGCAGCCGGTCGGCCGGCACCCACCCGGCCGTCCCCACCCGAGCCTGCGCCGACGGCCAAGACGCGCAAGGTCGGGTACCTGTAAAGAACCCCACCGACGATGAGCTACCTGGAACACTTCGGGCTGACCGAGGAGCCCTTCTCCAACGCGCCGGTCAGCCGCTTCTACTTCGAGTCACCGCAGCACCAGCAGGCGCTGGTCCGTCTCACCCACGCCGTCTCGCGGATGCGGGGGCTCTCGGTGCTGGTGGGGGACATCGGCGCGGGCAAGACCACGCTGGCCCGGCGTCTGCTCGATGCGCTTCCGGAGGAGGAGTACGAGGCGGCCCTCTTCGTCATCATCCACTCCGGGGTCACGGCCTCGTGGCTCCTGCGTCGCATCGCGCTCCAGCTCGGGGTGGAGAACCCAGCCCAGGAGAAGCTCGCCCTCCTCAGCCAGCTCTACCAGCGGCTGATGCAGATCCACGAGCAGGGCCGCAAGGCGGTGGTGCTGATCGACGAGGCCCAGATGCTCGAGACTCGCGAGCTGATGGAGGAGTTCCGGGGCCTGCTCAACCTCGAGGTCCCGGAGCGGAAGCTCATCTCCTTCGTCTTCTTCGGGCTGCCGGAGATCGAGCGCAACCTCCGCCTGGATCCGCCGCTGGCCCAGCGGGTGGCGATGCGCTACCGCCTCGAGCCGCTGAACCCGGAGGCCACCCGGTCCTACGTGGAGCACCGGATCCACACTGCAGGCGGGAGCCACATCCCCTTCACCCCGGCGGCCATCGACGTGCTGCACCGGCTCTCCGGTGGCTCGCCGCGGATCATCAACACCCTCTGCGACAACGCGCTCTTCGAGGCGTACCTCGCCGGCGCGACGACGGTGGACGCTCCGAGCATCGAGGAGATCGCGCGGAACCTGGCGCTTGGCCCTGCCGAGCTGCCGGTCGGCAACGGTACGCCGGCTCCGACCGCGGCCGGCAACGTGGACCTCTCCGAGGTGGACCGCTACCTCGAGAGCCTGAAGAGCTGACCCCATGCAGTGGAGCGGCCCGAACCGCCGGCGCCGGCTCCTCGCGGTGGGCCTCTTCCTCGCGCTCCTCGCCGGGGGGCTGACCTTCCTCGCCGTCGGCCGCTCGCGCTTCGCGTGGGACCAGGCCTGCACCCTGGCCCGGCGGCAGCTGCCCGGCCTGCTCGGAGCCGACGTGGGGCTCGGGCGCTGCGAGGTGGACCCGGCCGGACGCACGGTCCGCATCTACGGCCTCTCGGCGACGGCCCCTGACGGCGACCGGCCCACGTTCAGCGCCGACGAGCTCGAGATCACCGTCGCCGGGGTGCAGCCGCTCTCGGGCCGGCTGGAGCTGGACCGCGTCCGGGTCATCCGCCCTCGCATCTGGCTCGACCTGACGCGTCCCCAGCCTCCCGCGAAGTCCGAGGGCTGTCCTCTGCGGACTCTCGAGCACCTCGAGGTGGATACCCTGGAGGTCCGGGGGGCCGAGGTGCGGGTCGCGCTCCCCGCGGGCCGGAAGGTCGAGGTTGCCGGCGTCGAGCTGAGCTGGCGGACCCGCCGCCGCGACGCCGAGTTCACCCTCCGCACCTCGCAGGGCCTCATCGACCTGGCCAACGGACGACCGCCGCTGGCGGTCGCCGGTCTCGCGGTGGAGGGCGCGCTGGCGCCCGGTGGGCGCGAGCTGGAGGTGAGCCGCGGCGAGCTGTCCATCGACGATGCCCAGCTGTCCTTCGCGGGCAGGGTGGACGACCTCTGCCGGCCGTCGCTTGCGCTGGACACGCAGCTCTTCCTGCCGATGCGGATGCTCTCCCGGCTCGCTCCCCTGGGCGAGAGCTCGGGGCACCTCTGGGCCCAGGCGACGCTGTCCGGCCGGGTGCCCGACGTGCGCGTCACCGGAGAGCTCCTCGGCAAGGGGGTGACGCTGGGCGGCCTGCGGCCCGGCGACTTCACCGTTCGCGCCTCCCTGGCCGGGCAGGACGTCACCATCGGAGAGCTGTCCGTTCCCGTCGGCCAGGGCACGCTCCGGGCCAGCGGCGATCTGCGGCTGGTGCCCGGGCTGCCGCTCAAGGTGAAGGCCGAGCTCGACCAGGTGAGCCTCTTCCAGGTCTTCGACCGGGTGGGGATGGGATGGGCGTGGGTCGATCTGCTCGCCACCGGCCCGGTGAACCTCTCGGGCAAGCTGTCTCCCGGGCCCGAGCTGCAGGGACAGGCCGACCTCAAGGTGGCGCGCTTCGTGACCTGGTCTCATCCGGTGGGGAAGAAGGTGCCCGGGCCACCCCTCCTCTCCATTCCCTCCGCCGAGGTGGCGATCGACGTCGGAATCCACCCCGACCGGGTCGAGCTGCTGAACGCCAGGGTCAAGGCCGCCAGCTCGCGCGCGCTGGCCAACGTGATCATCCCCTACGGGGGCAGGGGCCCCATCACCATCGAGACCACCGCCGAGCCGCTGGTGCTGGAGGACGTGGGCAAGCTGGCCGACATTCCGCTCGGCGGGGTCGGCGCGGCGAAGGTCTCCATCCGCATCCCACCGGGCTTCCTCTTCCTCGACGGGGAGCTGGCCCTTCAAGATTCCAGCTTCCGCGGCTTCGCGCTGGGGAACCTCTCCTCCTCGCTGACGGTGCGCGACGGCGTCCTCTCCTTCCCGGATGCCGTGGGCATGAAGGGCCGCACCGCGTACCAGGGTCGCGCGGCGCTGGACTTCCGCGGCGACTCTCCGGTGGTCCACGTCGCGACGAACATCCCCAACGGGCGGGTCGAGGACCTGGTCGAGGTGCTGGCCCCGGTCTCCCCCGCGGTGCAGTCCCTCCGCCGCATCGTCGTCGGCGGTGCCCGCGGAGCGATGACCCTCGAGGGTCCGGCCGAGACGATGGAGGGGCGCTTCGACCTGGACCTCGCGTCGGTGACCTGCTCCGGGCGCCGCCTCGGTGACGGCGCGCTCCATGCGCGCCTCGACCAGGGGAACGCCATCGCTCTCGACTCGCTCGCGCTGCGGGGTCCCCTCGGCAGCTCGAAGGCGGACGGACGGTGGGACTTCACCGGACCCCTGTCCGGGAAGTTCCGCGTGGACGGGCTCCAGCTGGAGGAGCTGGTCGGCCCCGAGGTGGCGAAGCGCCTCCGCGCCCGCGGCACGCTCACTCTCGCCGGGACGCTGGGGGGCACCGACGCGGTGCCGGACGTCGGGATGACCCTCGGTGGGCCACAGGTCTACCTCTCCGGTCGGGCGCTCGGCTCGATGGCGCTCGAGGCGCGGGCGCTGGGCGAGCAGCTCGAGGTGAAGGGCAAGCCAGTGTCCGACACCGACCTCCGGCTCACCGCGCGGATCCGCAAGCCGTACCCCTACGAGGCCACCCTCAAGCTCTCGCTCACCGACATCCGGGCGCTGCTCCCGGACACCGCCGCCGCGCAGGGGCTGAACGGGTCGATGAACGGGGTCCTGACCGCCAGCGGGACCCTCACCGAGGTGGAGGACTCCCGCGGGCTTCTGCACCTGGACTCGCTGAAGCTGCAGCGGGGGGAGTTCCGGGCCGAGAGCGATGGGCCCTGGGACGTGCGCTTCCGCGGCGGACGGGTGAGCAGCGACGGGCTCCGGCTCAAGGGGCCCGAGACCGAGCTCAGCGCCTCCGGCTACCTGGAGGAGGGCGCCATGGACGTCGCGGTGTCGGGGTCCGTGGACCTCCGCCTCCTCGAGTCCTTCCTCCAGGGCCTGGAGCGCACCTCGGGGCGGCTGGACCTGCTCGGCACCGCGCGGGGTGAGCCGGCCGACCCGCAGATCGTCGGCACCGCCACCCTGGTGGACGCCGGCTTCCGGGTCCGCGGCCAGCCGCTGGAGCTGCGCGGCCTCAAGGGGAAGCTCGACTTCAGCGAGTCCCGCATCCTCTGGAGCGACCTGGACGGACAGGCCAACGACGGCCGACTGACCAGCCGCGGCGACGTGCGCTGGCGCCGCTTCCGTCCCGAGCAGCTCGAGGTGCAGCTGCAGCTCGACCAGGTGTCGGTGCGGGCGGTGGAGGACGCGCCCTTCGCCGCCACCGGAGAGCTGACCCTCACCGGGCGCCCGGGGGCGTTCTTCCTCGCCGGCGACCTGGACGTGCAGCGGCTCCGTTACCGGCGCCCCTTCGGCTTCGACACGCTGCTGGCCCGGGCCAACCGCCCCAGCACCGCCGGCGAGGCCCCCAGCGAGTGGCTCCAGCTCGACGTGGCGCTGCACCTCAAGGACGCCGCGGTGGAGAACAACCTCGCGCGGGCGCGCATCGTGGGCGACCTGCGCCTCACCGG
>Ga0310810_10002379_pt1 | contig 20228 bp, 17 predicted proteins | sample NCmetagenome_FD_207641 | JGI IMG/M metagenome (GOLD analysis project Ga0310810, IMG submission 207641) | Soil microbial communities from experimental microcosm in Duke University, North Carolina, United States - NC | ecosystem: Engineered > Artificial ecosystem > Soil microcosm > Unclassified ...
CAGACGCCTGAACGTCGGCGCCCAGAGTGCCGAGAATCGCCCGCACGAGATCGAGGCTGTCTCGATCATCGTCCACGACGAGCACACGCACTCCGCGCAGTGACGGCCCGCCCGCATCGACGAGCTCCGCTGGTGCGGTCGGCGGCATGTGGGCTCCGCCCTCGGGCGTCTGACGAACGATCGCAACAGGCAGCGCAACCGTAAATGTCGCGCCCTGGCCCGCGCCCGGGCTCTGCACGGAGACTTTACCGCCGTGAAGCTCGACGAGATGGCGCACGAGAGCCAGACCGACGCCAAGGCCGGTATGCGATCGAGTGCTCGGGCTCTCCGCTTGATAAAAACGCTCGAACAGGTGGGGCAGAATCTCCGCGCTGATCCCCTGGCCCGTATCGCTGACGACGATCTCGACGTGGGAATCGGCCCTCTGCAGAACGACCTGAACGCGCCCGTGCTTCGGGGTGAACTTCACCGCGTTGATCAGGAGATTCCACGCGACCTGCTGTAGCCGATCCGGGTCACCGGTGATGGCCGCGGCGTGCGGGTCCAGCACACACTCGAGCTGGATCTCCTTCGCGTCGGCGGCCGGCCGAACGGCGTCGATGGCGGCCCGAATGACCGCCTGAAGATCGACGGGGCGGACGTCGAGCCGGATCTTGCCCGCGATGATCCGCGATATGTCCAGGAGGTCGTCGATGAGCTGGACCTGGGCATCCGCGTTCCGCACGATCACGTCCAGCGCTCGCTGTGCGGCTTCACCCTTGAGCTTCCCCGAGCGGAGCATCCGCGCCCATCCGTAGACGGCGCTCAGCGGCGTCCGTAGCTCGTGCGAGACGACGGCGAGGAAATCCTCCTTGGCACGGCTCGCCGCCTCGGCATCGTGCCGCGCACGCTCCAGCTCGACCTCGATCAGCTTGCGCTTGGTGATGTCGGTGCCGACGATGAGCATGCCGTGCGTCTGGCCGCTGTCGTCCCGCGCGATCGTGGCACGGAAGTGAAAGTACTTGGCGGCGTCCGCGGTCTCCCAGATCGCGTCGCTGCCTTCTTGGAACACGCGCTCGATGCGCGGACGGACCTCGGCGTACGTCGGCTCGCCGACGACCTCGCGCAAGTGCCGACCGACGATGTCTTCGGGGCGACGGCCATAGTGCCCCGCGTATGGCCGATTCACGAACACATAGCGGTGCTCGTCGTCGAGCTGGGCGATGAACACCGGGACACGGTCGGCGACGAACCTCAGGCGTGCGTCGGCATCTTCGCCAGGTTGCGAGCGCGCCTGCACGCGTGCGTAGCACGATCGAAGCGCTGCCCAGAGACGCTGCGCGGCCCGCCAGTTCATCGTCTCAGCGAACACGCGATGCGGACGGTCTGGCATCGTCAGCTCCCGTGGTCTTCTCCGGTGTGCGGACGGTGATGTCTAAATACCACGACTTCGCTCGCGTCTGTTTCGCAAACGATGTCAGTTGAGAAATATTTTTCCCATACGACGCGCTATTTCGGTGCGGCGTGCGCAGGGACGATGGTAGACCTTGAGTAGAGGTACGGATAGCGATACCGCGCTGCCACGAGGTGACGGTGAACGACGCGACTCGAGTCCTTGTCGTCGACGACACCGAAGACACACGCGAGATGCTCGCGATCTATTTCAGAAGTCGCGGATTCGCCGTCGACACCGCGTCCGACGGGATCGCTGCCGTCGACGCCGCGCGTCGACTGCACCCCGACGTGATCGTCATGGACGTCGCGATGCCGCGCCTCGACGGCATCAGCGCCACGCGAGAGATCAAGAACGATCCGCAAACGCTCGACATCCCCATCGTGATTCTCACGGCCTATCCGATCCGCGCGATCAAAGCCGGTGTGCTGGCGACGGACGCCCGCTTCGTGATGAAACCCTGCGCGCCTGAAGACGTCGAAGCACACGTGCGCAGCGTTCTCGACGCGCGCCGCTAATCAGCGCACGAGCGGCGGCGAGGTCAGCCGAAGAAGTCGGACGCGCGCCGCTCGTCTCAGTCGGCGTCGTAGCCGCGCGGCCGCGTGAACCCGCCCACCTCCGCCGCGACGAGCGCGGCAAAGCGAATCGGCGTCCGGTCCTCCAGATATGGACCGATCACCTGCAGGCCGATCGGCAGGCCGCCGCGCGTGAGACCGGCCGGGAACGCCGTCGCGGGCTGCCCGGCGAGCGTCGCGACCGACGCCCAGAACAAGCCCAGCTCTTCCAGCACGGGCTTGCCATTGATGTCGATCGTCTTGCGATTCGACTCGGGCGTGCTCGGCCACGGCTTGTCCCAGTGCGGATAGGCGGGCGTGAAGAACGTCGGCATCAGGACGACGTCCCAGTCGCGGAAGAACGCGCGCCACGCCGCGCGATAGCGCTCGCGCTGACCGATCCAGACGACGTAGTCGGACGCGGGACTCTCGAGCCCGCGCTGCCCGGCACGGCTCCACTCGTCGTCGCGCGTCCGTGCGACGGCCAGCCGCGCCGCGCGCTCCGCCGCCGGCACGCGCGCCGACGTGACCGCCGTGACCAGCGTGAGATAGAGGGCGTAGTGCTCGCGGTGGTCGCCGAGAATCTCGGGCTGGGTCACCTGGACCTTCGCGCCGAGCCCGCTCAGCCGCGACGCCAGCCGATCGACCGCGGCGGCAATCTCGGCATCGAGCGGCATCCAGTCGAGCGCCGGCAGCACGGCGACGCGGAAATCCGACAGGCGCTCGCGGCGCGCGGGCGGCAGCGTCAGCCGCCACGCGACGTCCTCGCCGACTTCGGCGCCCGCCGCGACGTCGAGAGCCAGCTCGAGGTCGGCGGCCGCGCGCGCCAATGGCCCCTGCACGCCCATGAAGACCGCCGGGTTCGGCAGTGGCGGGAACGGAAACTGCCCGCTGCGCGGCATCGCCGTCTCGCTGGGCCGGTGACCATAGACTCCGCAGAACGCGGCCGGCACGCGAATCGAGCCGCCGATGTCGCCGCCGAACTCGAGCGGCGTCAGGCCCGCGGCCAGCGCCGCCGCGCCGCCGCCCGTCGAGCCGCCCGGCGTGCGCGCCGGATCCCACGGATTGTTGGTACGGCCGTATACCGGATTCGCCGACTGCCAGTCGGAGAGCATCTGCGGCACGTTGGTCTTGCCCATCACGACGGCGCCCGCGGCCTTCACGCGCGCGGTCACCGGCGCGTCGTGCTCGGAGCGGAAGTCCTTCCAGTGCTCCATGCCGATCGTGGTCCGTAGCCCGCGCACGTTGATCGACTCCTTGAACGTCATCGGCAATCCGAGCAGCGGCGCGTCCTCGCCTCGCCGTCGTCGCTCGTCCGCGGCCTGCGCTTGCGACTGAGCCCGCTCGAAGTCCGCCTCGACGATGGCATTGAGCGCGGGATTGTGACGCGTGATCCGCCGCACGTGCAGATCGAGCAGCTCGACGGCGGAGATCTGCTTGGCGCGCAGGGCGGCGAGCATCGCGGTGGCGCTGTCGAAGGGGTCGATCCGGGCGGTGGTCATGGCGGAAACCTCCGGCAGGAGTCTACCCATTTTTCATCGTGGCACCTACGCGGGCTTTTCTGCTATGAAGAGTTGTGTTCCGATCAGCACGGGTGTTGTTGGCCGCAAGCTTCACCGTGCTGATGGCCTTCGGCGGCACGCCCGGCGCGACCGAGGCGACGCCCGACAGCAAGCCCAACGCGACCGCGCCAACGCCCGATTCCGCGCCTGACGCCAAGCCCCAAGTCCCGACGCGCGCGGACGCCGACGTCGGACGCGGCGCCGAGGCAGCGAAGTCGCTCGCGCACGCGCGCATGTTCGGCGGCGCCGACGACACCATCAAGCTTCAGCTGAATCCGGGACGCCAGCCGCGCGATCTCGTCTCGTACAACGCGGCAGTCCGCGCCGGGCGCAAAGCGATGCCGACCTGGCCGATGCGGTCGACGGCGCTGCCCGGCGCGATTCTGCCGCACAGCCGCATCGTCGCGTACTACGGCAACCCGCATTCGCGGAAGATGGGCGTGCTCGGCGAATATCCCGAGCAGCAGATGCTCTCGATGCTCGACGAGACCGTCGCGACGTGGCGCACTGCCGATCCGTCGACGCCGGTGGTTCCCGCGATTCACCTCATCACGGTGGTCGCGCAGGGATCCGCGGGCCCGGACGGCGCATACCGACGGCGCGAGGGCGCGCCGACGATCGAGCAGGCGTACCGGTGGGCGCAGAGCCGCCAGGGCTTGCTGTTCGTCGACATCCAGGCAGGCAAGAGCACGCTGCAGCAGGAGCTACCGCTGCTGCTGAAGTATCTGGAGCGCCCGGACGTGCACGTCGGCGTCGATCCCGAGTTCTACATGCATTACAAGCGCGAGGGCCTCCGTCCGGGCGTCAAGGTCGGCCAGATGATGGCGAGTGACGTGAATTACGTCATCCAGACGCTCGACACGCTCGTGCGCGAGAAGAACCTGCCCCCGAAAATCCTCGTCGTCCACCGCTTCCGCGCCGACATGGTGCCGGACGCGCAGAACATCGAGCCGACGCCGCGCGTGCAAGTGGTGATGCACATGGACGGCTGGGGCCCCCCGTGGCTCAAGTTCGACTCGTACAAGGACTACATCGTCCAGCATCCGGTCGCGTTCACCGGCTTCAAGTTCTTCTATCGCAACGACACGAAGGGCGGCGATGCGATCCTCACGCCGCCGGAGGTGTTGCGCCTGCTGCCGCGGCCGCTGTACATCCAGTATCAGTGAGGCCGCACCCCCGAGGCGTAAGCGGAGATCTTCGCCAAGCGCCAGCAAGTGCGACACGGTCGGCCAGTTCGGTGTGCCCCAGAGACGCGCCTCGACGTGAGAGCCGAACTTATCGCGCCAAACGGCCATCGACCGCGGCGTGATGGCCGGTGGTGGCCACGCGATGAAGCGTTCCGCCAGTGGCGCGTCGATGGGTGGGTTGTCGGGCCGGCTGTCGTCTCCGACGTAAACCTTGTACATGGCGTCGAAGGCGGGTACGCCGACGGGCGTCTCGTGAGCGTGTGCGAGGAACGCCGCGCCCTCGGCCGCCGCCGTTATCAAAGCGGGCGAGGTCTGCGCCGAGATTCGGCACGACGTCGCCGAATTCCCGTCCCCGCCCGGGCCGTTCACGGGGCAGAACGGCGAAGTCCCACTCGCCGGCGAGGGCCGGAAACCGCAGCTTGAGGCCGACCGTCCAGTTTCGCTTGATGCCGACGTTGAAGGAGTCCAGGACCCAGACGGTTCCATCGCGTGTCGAGCCCTCGAGCTCGAACGCGGTACGCCCGCCCGACCAGTCGGGGTGGCGCTGAAAGCGCCAGCCACGCGCTAACGCGGCGTCGCGGATATCGTCGACGCTCGGCGTCCGGCGCAGGAGCATCGAAGGACGGTGACGCCGACCGGCACCGCGAAAACGATCAGGGCCAGCATCGCGATTCCGAGCATGGCCGATGACATCATCGAGCACTATCGTGACACGCTGACCGTCTTTTCTCCGTACGCAATCGGCTTCTTCTGGCTATTCAGCGCGGTCACTTCGATCTGGTAGCGGTGCGTTCCCGAGGGCGGGCACGGCCCGTAGTATCCACTGCCCGTGCCCTGTCGGATCACCGAGCCCGTCGCGGGAACCGTCTGGGACCAGTGGCGGAAGCTTGGCACGTCCAGATCGGTCAGTCGCACCTCGAAGCTCGCCACGCCCGAAGGCACGTCCGTCAGCCGGATCTCCGGCGAAAGTCCCTGGCATTTGTTCTTCTGGTCGAACGCGAAGTCGATGCCCATCCGGGGCAGCTTGCTCGTCTGCGCCTCCGCGCAGGCGGTCATTGCGACTGTGATCATCATTGCCACAGCAATCACGTGTCGCATGCGCGTGGCCGGTCAGTCTCCGCGGCGTCCCGGCAACACCAGATCCGCCAACGAAGCCGTCCCGTGGATCGCGGCGAGATGCCGAGCGAGCTCGTCGGCGCTCGCGCCGCTTGCGGACGCGCCGCCGATTTTCGTGTGCTGCCATTGTCCGCTCGCGGCGATACTCACGCGATGCTGAACGAGGATCGGGTGCGAATACGTGTGGACTTGCATCGCCGAGACTGCATGGTCGGCTGTCTCGCCTTCGTACTGCCACTGATGCAGGAGCAGCGCTGCGTGATGCGGCGATAACACGTCTCGCTCTCGCGACGCCGCTGCGCTCGCATCCGCAGCCGGTACCAAGGGTCGAGGCGCTTCGCGCGCGGCTTGATGAACGACATCTTTGCGTTGCGCGGCGACACCGGAAGCCAGCGGGATGCGGTGAGGAATGGCGCCGTCCGCGTCTTCCTCACGACGCCCCGCCAGCACCAGCCTCACGACGCCGACGAGCACGCCGATGAGAAGGGCTGCGCCGATGACCGCGAACGCGTCAGCATCATCGTGATGGCCATCCAAGGGATGCTACATCGGGACGAAGCGGCGCGGGAGCGGGTGTTAATTCCGGAAAGCTTGCATCATGGCGCCTTGCCGGTCAGCTCGATCACCCGTCCCGCGCGCAGCACCGACGCCTTGAACGGCTCCCCCGTCTGCATCGCGCCGATCTTTTCGCGGATCTTCGGAATGTCCGCCTCGCTTTTGATCGCGATGCCCGCCATCGACAAGATGATGTCGCCGCGAACGACCAGCTCCTGTCCGCGGATCGTCGCGATTCGATCGCCGCCGAGAATGCCCATGTCCCAGGCGGGCGAGCCCATTGGCACGACGCTCACGAGAAATCCACCGCCGCCGGGGACGTTGAAGATCTCCGCAAGCTCGTCGGTGACGACTTTGCCTTCGAGCCCGATCCAGGCCCACTCACGGTCCATCAAGAAGTGGCGCGCGCTCTTCATCGTCACGACGAAGCCCAGGCCTTCGCTGCCGCCGCCCTTGGAAATGTTGTGGCTGACGACGCCGATGACTTCGCCCGCCATGTTGAACATCGGACCGCCGGAGTTGCCGGTATTGATGGTGGCGGTTGTCTGGAAGAACTCCGCGAGCGGCATCGCGCGGTAGGCCGTGTTCGGGCCCCATCTGGCGCTGATCCAGCCCGCGCTGAACGAGTAGGACAGACCATACGGCGCGCCGATGATGAGCACCTGCTGGCCGACGCGCACCTTGTCCGAGTCGCCGAGCGGCGCCGCCTGCGCGCGTTGGGGGACGTGATCGAGCTTGAGGAGGCTCAGGTCGGCGGCCGGCTCGGAGGCGACGACGCTCGCGCGTACGGCCTCGCCGCCAAGGAACTCGACGATGATCTCGTCCATCGCGTGGACGACGTGCGCGGCGGTCATCACCTTGCCGTCGGTCGAGACCAGGACACCGGAGCCGATCTCACTGAATGTCACGAGGCCTCGGCTGCTGACTTCCCTGCCTTTGGCCCTGACGACGACGACCGAAGGGCTGACCTTGCGGAACATCTCGTCGACGTCCTGAGCATTGGCGCGAGCGGGATACCAACCGAGGACGAGCCCCACGAGAAGAGCGATCAAAACTGGGCACATTTCAGTCGCCTCCGCCTTGTCCATCACAAGCACGCCGGCAGCGTAAGCAGAATAAGCGGAAAGTCCAGGTCGACTCCCACGGCAAAGGGGCCCTTGCGGACGAGCGCCTCTTTCGACAAACTCACTGACCGAAGGAGAGAGCCTGATATGACCGGCGTGAACCAACTCGGATACCTGATTTTCGGCGTCAGCGACCTCGCAGCCTGGCGCGCACTGGCCGCGAGCGTGCTCGGCCTGGAAATCGTCCCCGGCGACACCCGCTCGACGACGTACCTGCGTATGGACGAGCACTCCCACCGTATCGAGCTCCGCAGCGACGGGGTCGATGATCTCCAGGTGATTGGGTGGGAGGTCCCCGACGCGGGAGCGCTGCACGCGGTCGCGGAGCGCCTGGAAGACGCCGGCGTACGTGTGAAGAGCGGCACGCGCGACCAGGCGGATCAGCGCCGCGTGGTCGAGCTGATTCAGTTCGACGATCCCGCCGGCATCCGAACCGAGGTGTATTACGGACCACCTCTCAACCAGCAGCCGTTTCACTCCCCGCGGGCGATCACCGGATTCAAAACGGGCACCATGGGACTGGGGCACCTGGTCGTGTACCAGCCCGACCTCGACGCGAGCACGAAGTTCTACACGGAGCTCCTCGGTTTTCGCGTCTCTGACGTCGCGGGCCCGTTGGGCCGTCCGATGGGGGTGTTCCTGCACTGCAACCCGCGTCACCACTCGATCGCCCTGTTCGGCGGCAGCGGACCAAAGCGAATCAATCACTTCATGCTCGAATGCAACTCGCTCGACGACGTCGGCTCCGCCCGTGACATCGCCCACAAAGTGGGGACGCCGATCGTGATCGATCTCGGCAGGCACATGAACGATCACATGGTGTCGTTTTACGTGGCGAACCCCTCGCACTTCGCGATCGAGTACGGGTGGGGCGGAAGAATGATCGATGACTCGTGCTGGCAGGTGGGCCGTTACGAATCGGTCGAATCGATCTGGGGTCACCCCGAGCTGTCGCACATGGTGGCGCAGATGGCGCAGACGGTCGCCGCAGCTGGCGGATGATGATCGGCAGATCGTCAGATCACTTCTGAGCTTTATTGAGGGCCACGGCGGCGCGAATCAGCGCCGTGAACGCGCCCTCGTCGATCGTGTCGCCCTCGCGGATGTCGATGGCCCGCCTGGCGTTGCCCTCGAGGCTCGCGTTGAAGAGGCGCGACGGGTCCGCGAGCGCGGCGCCCTTGATGAAGGTCAGCTTGACGTAGCCCTTGTACATCTCACCGGTACAGATGATCCCGTCATGCGACCACACCGGGACGCCCGCGGGGTTTGATGGCTTTCTCCACTTCACCTCCTCGACCACATGCGGATCGGCCTGCTTGATGAGCGCCCGAACGCGAGCGAACGTTTGGGCCCGCCAGTCCCTCGACGCGGGGCGCGCCTGCTTCGCCGCGCGCTTCTTCGCCGGCTGCGTCTTGCGTCCCACGCGCTTCTTCCCTGGCTGCGTTTTGCGTCTCACGCTATGACTCATCGGCATCCGGGGACGGAGCTCGCGTCCACCCAGAACGTATACACCTCACAATCGTCGGCCGCCGGCGGTCGCGTGGCCGGGACGGCGCGGCGCACGGGCGGAAGCACGCGCATGAACGCGATCAGTGCGCGCACGTCTTCCTCGTCCCAGTTCGACGCGAGGTCCCAGATCATCGCCTGCCAGTGCAGCAAGCGTCCATCCTTCGCGATGCCGCTACGGATCGCGCGAGCGATTTCCGCGTCGGTCCACTCGGCGAGCCCGCTCTCGCGGTCCGGTGTGAGATTACGCGCCCACACGGTGCCGAGCGGGCGCCAGCTCAGCTTCGCGCCGCCCGCGCCGTCCGGGCCGTGGCAGAGAGCGCACGAGGCGACGGCAAACAGGTAGCGGCCGCGCTCGACCAGCTGCGCTTGCGCCGGATCGCTCAGCCGAGCCGCGTCCGGCCGCGGAATGCGGCCTGCCGTCGCGGCGGCGATCTGCTCGGGTGGAATGACGGCAAGCGCGGGCAGGCGGACGATGACTCCGGCTAGCAGAGCAAGTACAAGCACGCCCAGGATGACGACTACCGTCAGCACCCACCCTCGCACCGTGTGCGGCATACGGCGCCCGTGGGGCGCCGCGATCACGAACGCCACCACGCCCGCCACGAGCACGACCCACTGCGCCGCTACCAACACGCGCTGAGGAACATCGCGCGCCATGCCGCGGGCTCGCGCGCCGAAATTGCCCTCGGCGTATGTGAGCACCTTGGGCGGCACGGCCGGCAGCGCGCGCGTCAGTTTGACGGCGAGCGTCTCCAGCGTGCCGTAGTGCAGCGGATCCGGAATGGCGTTGCGCACCGGCGGCAACGCCTTCAGCGCCGTCGCGATCGCCCGAGCATCCGCGTCCGTGAGGGCGTGGAGAAACATCCACGGCATCCCCCAGATGTTCAGCACGCGGCCGCGCGCGCGGCCGTCGCGAATCGCCGTGGCGATCTCCGTTTCGCTCCAGCGGCCCAGACCCGTCTCGACGTCGCCGGTCAGATTGCGAGTGACGAAAACGCCTTGAGGGTACGCTCCGACGCGCATGCCGCCGGCGAGATAGAAGTCGTCGCCGCGATAGATTCCCGTCGCGTTGATCTGCGTGTGGCAGAGCGCGCACATCTCCGCGTGGACGAGGTAGTCGCCGCGAATCAGAGGATCGGGATGCTGCCCGGGCCCGCCCAGGCGGCCGCCCGGTTGCCACGGCGGTGTCCGCGCCAGCGACAGCACGTAGTTCACCAGGTGCCATCGCTCGGTCGGCGTCGCGGCTTCTGCATACGATGGCATCGGGCTCAGCGACGACATCGTCGTGAGACGCAGCCATATCTGCTCCGGGTCGCTGCCGCCCGCGAATGTCCACGGCGCCGTCAGGTCTCGCGTGATCACCGGATGCCCCGTGGCGTCGCGCTGCTTCTCGCGCCTGCGCCCGTCTTCGCCGTGGCAGCGGTCGCAGCCGAGCTCCGCGTAGAGCGCGCGACCGCGGGCGAGGCTTGTCGCGTCAGCCGGCACGCGCGGTGGTATCGACACCCGCTGCGGCGCCGCCTGCGGGAACACCGGCGCGGGCTGCGGGAACACCGGCGAGAGCGTTCTGACGTACGCGACGATTTCTCGGATCTCGTCGGCAGTCAGCAGATCGCGGAAGTACGGCATCGCGCTTGCCTGCAAGCCGTTGGCGACGACGCGCGTGAGGTCGTCGTCGCTCGGTGGCTGCGCCGCTGGCGTCGACTTGTACTTGAACAGGCCGCGTGTGAAGTCGCGCGGCCGCGGAATCAGCGAGGGCGCCGCCGGTCCGTTGCCGCGCCCGTCAGGTCCGTGACACGTCGCGCACCAGCGGACATACAGCCGGCGTCCCGGCGGAGCGGTCGCCGGCACATCGCTGCCGGGCGGCCACGCGAGGTCCGCATACAGCTCCGGCGCTGGCTGCCACAACTCGGTTGGCGATGCATGGCCCAGCCGCGCATATGCGGATCGGGCGATGTCGAGCAACAACAGCGCCGCGACGGCCATCAGCACAATGCGCGCGCGGGTACCGACGATGTATCTTGTTCGAGTCGTCGTTGACGTCGATCGGCGTCCGCCGGAAGTCGTCACGGTCTACCGTACGACGAAGCTACGAAAGTACTGGAGGAGCGAGTCGTGAGGATCACATATGACCGTCAGACCGACACGCTCAGCGTGGTTCTGAAAGAAGACGTCGCCGTCGCCGAAGCGATGAGGGCAAGCCCGGCGTCATCCTCGATTACGACGCGGCCGGCGACCTGATCTCGCTGGAGATCCTCGATGCCTCCCGGCGAGTGACGGAGGCGGGTCGGGTCGAATATCAGATGACGGGCTAGCACGCGCTCGGCGCGCACCGCTCGTTACGAGCGAATCATGGTCAAGAGCATCTTGAAACGAGATGTTGCCCGCACGGCGTGAGGTTGATGCGCCGGCATGATGATCATCTCGCCCGCGCGCAGCCGATACGGCGTCCCTGCGATCGTGATCTCCGCGTCGCCCTCGACCACCTGCACCAGCGCATCGTACGGGGTGGTGTGCTCGCTCAATTCCTGCCCCTGGTCGAACGCGAACAATGTCACGTTGCCAGTCTCTCGCTTGACGATGATCCGGCTGACGACCGAGCCGTCCTGATAGGCGACGAGGTCGGCGATGCGGCTGACGTGCGGCGGCTGCTCCATTGGCTCAAAGATAATATCCGGTCGGGAGCCACCATGCAGGTCGGTCGACTGATTGCCGCGTGCGCGCTCGGGATCGGCGTTGCCGTCGGGGCCGCTTCGGCTTCGGCATCCGCAACGGCCCCGGTCGATGTCCACGCCGTCGATACGCTGATGCTGCGTCTCATGGCGACGCACGACGTACCGGGCGCGGCGGTGGCAGTGATCAAAGGCGGCGAGGTCGTCCTGGAAAAGGGCTACGGGTTTCGAAACGTGACGGCGCACGCCCCCGTGACGCCGCGCACGCTGTTCAACATCGGCTCGATATCGAAATCGTTCACGGCGCTCGCCATCGCGCAGCTCGTCGATCGGCACGAGCTCGATCTCGATACGCCCATCATCGGCTATGCACCGGATGTACGGCTCCGCGAGCCGCGGGTGACGTCGACGGTGACGTTGCGGCAACTGCTCTCCCACACCAGCGGGTTGCCGCCCGACGAGCAGTGGCCGCCCGAGGTCCCGTCGAGCCGCCAGGGCATCATCCGGGAATTCGCGACGATGCCGGTCACCGCCCAACCCGCGAGCCGTTTTCAGTACTGCAGCCGGTGCGTGGTACTCGCGGCGTACGTCCTCGAGCGCGTCACTGGTGAGACCTGGGAGACATACACGCGGACGCGCATCCTCGCGCCGCTCGGGATGACGACAGCGTCGTTCGGCCCGTCCGGACTGCAACGGGCCACCGACCGAGCACAGCCGTATCAGCTCGACTCGGCGCACGGTCGCGTCGAGGTGCCGTGGGGACGTCTCGCGTACCTCGATCCGTTGAGCCCTGCGGGCGGAATCAACGCGAGCATCAGCGACCTGGCTCGCTATGCCCTGTTCCACCTCGGCGACGGCACGATGTCCGACCGACGCGTGCTGTCCGCCGAGATGCTGGCCGAGTTACATCGTCCGCAGATTGCGGCGGGGTCTGCATGGACATCAGCGCCGCTGGAGGACGTTCACTATGCGCTCGGTTGGTTCACCGCCAAGTACCGCGGCATGCGCCTCGTTTATCACAATGGCGCGAATCCCGGTTTCAGGGCGGCCATCGTTCTCGTCCCATCCGCGAAGGCCGGCGTCGTGCTGTTGGAGAATCGGGACCAAAGCCGGTTCACGAGCGCCGCGACGCTGAGCCTGCTCGAGCAGCTGTTCAGATAACTTTTCCTGTACACTCGGCACACTCGAACGCCACTTCTTCACGGCACACAACCGGACGTGAGGTGGCCCATGCACGTGTGGCTGATCGTCGCGCTCGTGGTGCTCCTTCCGAGAGTCGTCGCTGCTCAAGGAGCCCCGCAAGGCGCCCCTGCGGGCGCCGAGCTCTACATCGCCAAAGGCTGTCTCGGCTGCCACGGCGCGAGCGGTCGTGGCGGCGTCGGCCCGCCACTGGCGGACACCAAGCTCACCCGCGATGCCTTTCTCACGCAGCTTCGCCACCCGCGCGGCATCATGCCGTCATTTCCCGAGACGGTCGTGAGCGATGCCGACGCGCGCGAGATTCAGACATACCTTCAGTCGGTGCCGCGCCCGGCCCCGCGGCTTCGAGCGGATCTGCCACACGGGAAGCAAACGCCGGCATCGTGTACGCCATGCCACCGCAAGCTGCACCCGACGATAGTCGCTCAGTTCGAGTCGAGCGCGATGGGCAAGCCCGGGATGCAAAACCCGAGAGTGACGTTTCCGCAGAAACAGATCACGTGCGCGAACTGTCACGGCACGGATCACGACGAGATCATGCAGACGAAGGGCCGTGTCCCCGAGACGATGTGCGCAACGTGTCACGGCGAGATCTACAAGGACGCCGTCCAGGATCTCGGCCACTCGTATGGCCCGGGCCCGGGCGGACTCGGCACCAACTGGGAGCGCAACATCGGCGTGCCGCACTACAAGCAGATGCCGCGCAAGGTCATGGAATGGGCTGCGACGCCTGTCACGCGCAGGCCGGCGCGACCGACGCCAGGTACTGGAGCGAAGAGCAGAAGAAGTATATCGACACGTCGAGCCTGACGTCCGCAACGGCTGCATCGCGTGCCACACGCGTCATTCGTTCAACCTCGAGGAGGCTCGAAAACCCGAGGCCTGCTACACCTGCCACATGGGGCCGGACCATCCGAATTACGAGGCGTACATGTCGAGCAAACACGGCTCGATCTACGTGGCCCGCGGCAAGGGTTGGGACTGGTCAAAGCCGCTCGCGCAGGCTTCGTGGGATGCGCCGACGTGCGCGTACTGCCACATGCTGTACGTCGCGCCTGACGGCACACGGGCGAGCAGCCACAATATGACGCGCAAGATCATCTGGGGCATGGGTGTGCAGGCGGCCGGAGGTGAGCTGAAGGACATCACCGCGACCCCCGAAAACGAGGCGAAACGCAACGAGATGATCAAGGTGTGTCTCACGTGTCATTCGGAGGACAAGGCGCGCGGGTATCTCGAGTCGGCGGACGCGCACAAGCTGGCTGGCGATGCGCTGGTGATCGAGGCACGGAAGCTCCTTGCCGGGCTCTATAAAGACAAGCTGATCGAGCCGAGCCACGCTCAGGTGTCCGCCGGGCTGCTCTCGGGCCCCCGCTACACGGCGATCGAGCTTCCCGAGGGCATCGCATTCCACTCGCCGACGAGTCTCTACTACGACGTCACACCGATCGAGCGCGAGTACTTCGATCTGTTCTTCTTCTCGGCGCTCAAGAGCTACAAGGGCGCGTTTCACATGAGCCCGGACTACGCGTGGTGGTACGGCTACGCGGACGTCCTCGGGCACCTGGCGACGATTCGCGACCAGGGCGAACGGCTGCGCTCGGAGGAAACGGTGCGCAAGCGCACGCTGTTCATGATTTTCACCGGACCGGTGATGGTGCTGGCGGTCATCGCCGCGGTGATGGGTGGGCGGTCGCTGTGGCGCCGACGACGCCGCGTCTGATGTCTCTCGTTACCTGACCTGCGCGTCCACGCTTGCGGCGCGGATGCGGCGCCACGCGTGGACGGCAAAGGCCAGCGCGGCCGCGACCTCGGCCGCGCGGCCGACGAGACGTCCGCTGCTCATCGTCTCCGCGCTCGCCAACGTCTGCACGCTGGCCAACGCGACCAGCAACACGCCCGCATTGAGCAGCACGAAGGCGAGCCACGCGGGCGCGACGGCGCCGCGGCTCACGCCGCCTTCGAGGCGCGGCAGGATCCAGAACGCGACGCCCATCGTGAGCTGGACCGTCCACCCGATGAGCAGGAAGTCGACATGCGGAACGAGGCCGCGGATTGCCATTCCCTGATGGCCGGTCGCCTTCAGCGCGAGCATGATCGCGCCGAGCGAAAAGCCCGCGAGCAAGTATGCGAGCGAGGCGCGAATGAACCAGCAGGCGAGCCGGGGCATCCCTCACCTCGCCTTCACGCGCGCCCATGTGTTCACGACAAAGGCGAGGGCCGCCAGCCACTGAAGAACCGCCGAGAGCACGAGGATAGCCGGCCACGGCGTGGCGTAGCGCAGCGTCACCATCGGCTCGGCGATCGCGCGCATGACGAGCCCCGCGTTCAACGCGACGTACGTCACGGACCCCAATCGCTCACTCCGCCGCGGCGCCTCCGACGAGAACCGCGGGAACATCCAGTACGCGACGCCAAAGATCATCTGCGTGATCCAGCCCACCATGAACAGGTGGATGTGCACCGGGCTCAGCACATCGAGCGTCGGCCCGTGTGGCGCGGCGAGCATCACGCCGATGAGCAGCGACACCACGAGATAGACGAGGGCCGATCGCAAGAACCACCGCGTCAGCGTCGGCACGGCGGTATCGTCGTTCCGATGGACGCGCGTTCGCCTTCGCCGCCTTCGCCATGGAGCCGCCCGGAAACCGTCGCGGGCTTCACGCAATCGGCTCCGAACGAAATCCTCCTGCGTTTCGCGGAGGCCGAGCGGCGTCGCGCGCGGACCGCGCAGGCGCTGGACCTCGGCTGCGGAGCGGGGCGGAACGCGGTGCCCCTCGCCCGCTCTGGTTGGCGCGTCCTCGCAGCGGATCTATCGTGGCCGATGATCGAGGCGACGGCGTCTCGCGCGCGGGCCGAAGATCTCTGTGGGCGGCTCGAGCCGATCGTCGCGGCGATGGACGATCTGCCGGTTCGTTCGCGGTCCGTCGATCTGGTGATCGCCCACGGCATCTGGAACCTGGCGCGCTCCGCGGCCGAATTCCGGCGCGCGGTGCGCGAGGCGGCGCGCGTCGCGCGGCCCGGGGCGGGACTCTTCGTTTTCACGTTCTCGCGCAATACGCTTGCACCGGACGCCGAGCCCGTGGCGGGCGAGCCGTTCGTGTTCACGCAGTTCTCGGGGCAGCCGCAATGCTTTCTGACCGATGCTCAGCTCGTCTCGGAAATGGCGGCCGCCGGCTTTGCGCTCGATCCCAGCGTGCCGCTGACAGAGTACAACCGGCCGCGCGCGGGCGCGCTTCTCACCGGTAGGGTCCCGGTGATCTATGAGGCGACGTGCCGGCTTTCCGAGGCCTAGTGCCCGACTGGCACGCATTTCCCCGCTTCCTTATATACAGGCGGGCATAAGAGCAGGCGGGGAGCCGGTCGACTCCCCGCCCGCTGACGCAAGATCACCTCCGACGGCGATCTCGCGGGTGCTCAACGAGTCCCGCTCACGGAAAAGCTGCCGTTGAACGTAGGAGGCGTCGTGTCGTCGACGATGTCGGTGCCGACGCGAAGCCAGTCCGGATCGAGGTTCGCGTTGCGGATCCACATCTGCAGATCGCCGACGAACGCGAGCGGTGGACGTGGCGCCGACAACCACAGGAAGTTGCCTCCCCCGCCCTGCAGCCTTACTTGAGGCACGAAGAAGTAGTGGTCGGCCGGCAGATCGAGCGGCGGATCGAACACCACGTCGACCCGGATCTCGTGCCCCTGCACCGGCCCTTCACCCTTCGTGGCCTGATCGGGGATCGGATTGATTCCATTGATCACCGAGTTGGCCGCCGGGAAATCGTGCCCGAGCACCGTGACGGTGAACTGCAGGCTGCCGTCCGCGCTGTCGCGCGTGTCGAACGCGACATCGCTCGGTGAGTTGACGCGCGTCGGCACCTTGGCAGTGCTGAAGGTCGGAGCGCCCGAGGTGCGACCCACGTCCGAGTCTTTGGGGAACACGCGGTAGATCTCGACGACGACCTGGCGGACCTCGCCGGGGCCACCCTGGAACAGCAAACCGGTGAAGCTCGCTTGCTCGAGCCGCGTCGGGGCGTCCAGGATGAAGTCATCGGCCGCCTCGATCTCGATCTTGCCGCGACTGTCGGGCCGCGACGCCGCGCCCAGCCGGCCGTCCGGCGCGCCCGTGCTGAAGAAGAAGGGCTCTTGTGCGGAGGCTGCCGTGGCTATCGCCAGGATCAGCCCCAGTATGAAAACCGCGAACGAATACCGTCTTCTCTGCATGACATCCTCCTGGTTTGTGGTGAACGACGTTTGGGATTCGTCGCGTCCCAGGCCGAGGCGGAGAGCGAGCGCCGTGTTGCGCTGCGCGAGGGGCAAGTTGCGCTTCGCACGCGGCGCACCTATTGTAGTTCGGCGGCGGAACGGCCTTCGTCATCGCGCAGTCATAGTAAGGCCGCGCGATTGGTCGGTCATAAGCACGCGGTAAAACTTCGGTAAGACCCTGCTGATGGATGTGAAACCGTCGCGACAGCTCCGCTTCCCTCCATTCCGGCTCGATCCGGACAATGCGTGTGTCTGGCGCGGGACGAAGGCGGTTCGCCTGACGCCGAAGGCGTTTGCCGTGCTGCAGTGTCTCGTCGAGCGCCCCGGCCAGCTCGTCACGAAGGGCGTCCTGCTCGACCGCGTGTGGCCGGCGACGGCCGTGGGCGATGCGGTACTCAAGGTCTGCGTGCGCGAGATCCGCAAGGCGTTGCGCGATCGCGTCAGCGCGCCGCGCTTCGTGGCGACGGTTCACCGTCGCGGGTATCGATTCGTCGCCGGCGTCACCGACGTTGACCCCGGGCCGGAGAGAGACGCCGCGTCCACGTCGCCGGCCGGACCAGGCCCCGCTACCGACTCCCGATACCGCGGCCCGGCCCACCTCGTTGGCCGCGACGCAGCACTCGACCGTCTGCAGAGGGCGATCGAAGCCGCGTGGCGCGGCACGCGCCAGATCGTTTTCGTGACTGGCGAGCCGGGGATCGGCAAGACAGGGGTGGTCGAGGCCTTTCTCGAGCGAATGAGCGCCGATCCACGCGTCTGGGTCGCGCACGGCCAGTGTGTCGAGACGTACGGCACGCCGGAACCCTATCTGCCCGTGCTGGATGCCTTCGGCCGGATCTGCCGCGAGGGTAGCGGCGACTGGCTGCTGACCCTGCTGCGCAAGCACGCCCCCACCTGGCTCGCGCAGATGCCGTGGCTTCTGGACAGCGCCGAGCGCGACGCGCTGGAACGAGACCTGCTGGGCGCCACGCGCGAACGAATGCTGCGCGAGATGGCGGAGGCGGTGGAGGCGCTGACGGCCCAAGCGCCTCTGGTTCTCGTGCTCGAGGACCTGCACTGGAGCGATACGGCGACAGTCGATCTGGTCTCACTGCTTGCACGGCGGAAGGCGCCGGCGCGGCTGCTCCTGATCGCCACCTACCGCCCTGTCGACGTGCTCGTGAGCCAGCATCCGCTCGAGGACCTCAGGCTCGAGCTGCAATCACGGGGGCGCTGCCAGCACCTGTCGCTGGAGCCGTTGGGCGAGCCGCGGGTCGCCGACTATCTGCGCGAGCGCTTTCCGGGACACTCATTCCCATCCGAGCTGGCAACGGTCATCCACCGCCGGACCGAGGGGAATGCTCTCTTCATGGTGAGCGTCGTCGAGGACCTGGTCGCGCGCGGCCTCATCGTGATGCGCGACGAACGGTGGGAGCTCTACGCGGAGCTGGGCGAAGTGGAGCGTAGCGTTCCGGAGGATCTCCGCCTCATGATCGAGCGCCGCATGGGGCAGCTTCACGAGGACGAGCGGCGAATCCTGACCGCGGGAAGCGTCGCCGGCATGGAGTTCTCGGCGGCCTCGGTGGCCGCCGCGCTCGACCGGAAGCCGGCCGAGGTGGAGGAGTGCTGCGATGAGCTGACGCGTCGTCTCCTCTTCATCCGATCGCTCGGTGCCGGCGAGTGGCCCGACCGGACGGTGGCCTCGCGCTACCGGTTCGTGCACGCGCTGCACCGCAACGCGCTCTACCAGGGCATCTCGCCCGCGCGGCGGCGCGAGCTCCACCGATCGATCGCCGAGCGGGAAGAAGCAGGCTATGGCGACCGTGTGCGTGAAATCGCCGCCGAGCTGGCGGCGCACTTCGAGCAGGCGGGCGAAGACCGACGAGCTGTGCGCTACCTGAGGGCGGCGGCCGAAACCGCGGCCCGGCGGACCGCGAACACCGAGGCGGCCGCCTGCGTCGGACGCGCCCTGGGCCTCGCCGAACGGCTTCCCGACGCCGAACGTGTCGCCACGCGGCTCGCTCTCCTCGAGCAGCTCGGACAAGTCCGACGGGCCATGGGTGATATGAAGGCCACGGTCGAAAGCTTCGAGACGCTCGCCGGCTACGCGCGGGAGCAAGACCGCCCCGACGAGGAAGCACGGGCATTGCTGGAGCTCAGCGGCGCGCTGTCGTGGATCAATCGAGACCGGAGCCTGGCGGCCATCGAGCAGGCGCTCGCGCTCGTCCCGAGGTTGTCCGACGAGGCACTGCGGGCGCATGTCCGCGGTTACGGCGGCTGCCAACGCATCATGCTGCGCGGCTGGCGAGACGAGGACGCGGACGCGTGTCGCTTCGCCATCGACGCCGTCCGGCGCGCCGGGGAGAGAAGGCTGCTGAGCCTCCACGTCGGCCGCTATGCGCATCTGCGTAACTACCAGGCGGATTACCGGGCGGCGTGTCGTCTCGCGGAGGAGGGCCTGCGGTTGGCCGTGGAGGTGAGCGACGCATATCACTACATGACGTGCCAGTTCCACCGCGCGTGGGCCCTGCTACATCTCGGCGAGTGGCGGGAGCTGCGCGACGTCCTCCGCGACGGACTCCAGATGGCGGAGCGCAACGGGCATCTCCGCTGGGCGCGAGGGTTCCGGTATCAGACGGCGTGGCTGCTGACGCACGTCGGGAATTTTGCGAGCGCGCGCGCGCTCTGCGAGCAAGAGCGGCCGCCGGGTGAGGAAATCCAGATGGATCGGCTTCTGGGCGCGATCGTCCTCGGATTCGCCCATCTGGGCTTGAAGCGGCACGCGGCGGCGCTTGGCGCGTTCCAGGAGGTCACCGGGCAGTCCACGCTGATGCGCTCGAGTCTGCAGCTGCCGCTCCGGCTGGGACTGGGCCAATACTGGCTCGCGCGCAGGCAGCCCGGCCGCGCACGCGAGGAGCTGCAGGAACTGTGTCGACTCGCGGCAACGTCCGGCGAGCGGACGTATCTGGCACTCGGCCACCAGACGCTCGCCGAGGCGGCGCTCGCCCGCCGAGATCTGCCCGCGGCCGAGCGCGAGCTGTCAGAGGCACTCCACGCGGTCGACGCATACGAGGTGCCCCTTGC
>Ga0310810_10002381_pt1 | contig 20216 bp, 22 predicted proteins | sample NCmetagenome_FD_207641 | JGI IMG/M metagenome (GOLD analysis project Ga0310810, IMG submission 207641) | Soil microbial communities from experimental microcosm in Duke University, North Carolina, United States - NC | ecosystem: Engineered > Artificial ecosystem > Soil microcosm > Unclassified ...
CATCGTGGCGCAGGTGAGCGCAATCGACGGTCTTCATTGCTATGGAATCGAATTTCTCGAGCAGGCTGCCGCGGACAATTTTTGGGGAATTGTTTTTCCAAAAGCATAGCTTCCAGAATGGCAGACTCGATCTTTTTTACTGATCGATTATTCCGGCTCCAGGAATGACTCGTCCTCAGCCAGCTCAACCTCTGAGCCGCTGCGAAGAAACCGTTTGCCTAAAGGGGATAGCCTTCGTGGCATGTACTTCTCACCGATCTTGATCAAAGCCAACACGCCATCATCGGAAATGCGCACCTCCGATACCAATGGCTCAGTTTTTTGGATGGTTTCCTTAAGAATCATCTCCAGATCAGTCTTGTACTTCATCGCGTCGCAGTCATTTCAACTTCGGAAATGCGATCACTTTGCAGGTCGATTTTGCGCCATTGAGCTTGTTGACGGCACTCATCAAAGCTTGAAGTTCTTCGGCATTCTCTTTGCTGACGGGAAGCTCATTCAGGCGTTTTGTGATCGCCTTTTCGGCTGCCGCGATTTTTGATGCGCTGCGTGCGCGGCGTCGCTCCAACATAGCGTGAACGAATATCTGTTGCCATGGGGCTCCGTATGACGGAGTCTTAAATGTGTTCATATTTCCACCCCCACGCGCGAGAGATTAGCACAAGTGCTGCTGCGAATCGACCGGTGAACGCGGGTTCTCCGCTGTGTCACTTGCAGTCTCAGTTCTGACCAGAGAACTGTGGTGAATGCGACAGATCGGGAGCTTTACGCGGGCAACTAGAGTTGGTTCTGCACTTGAACACTTTCCGAACAGGTGTTTAGGCCACGGCACGACTTGTTCTCAATGAAGCGTACGCTGGCAGAGTAGAGTCTAATGCTCGCCACCCACTCTTGATGCTCAGCTTGTATTCCTTTTCTGCGCCCAAAACTCCCAGTTCCAGATTTCCGCAAAGTTGCAATTCAGCGGATTCCGCTTTTGCGAGTACCGATGGATTCACGTCCATCGTTTGACAATCGAGTACTCGTACCTCGAACTGGTCGCGTTCCACTAGCACGATGTGCCGATACATTATTTCGCTGTGATTGGGAGAGCGTTTGAAGAGCACAAAGTGCCGGTGAATTTCATTAAACATGGCGCGATCCATTTCTTCCTTGGGAGAAAAGTAGGAGCCGGGGAGGAGTGGAATCAGTTTCTGCCACGTTCCTTTTGCTGTCAAGGTAGGCCTTATAGCTTGAATGTGCCTTTACTGACCTTCTTTTGGAAATTCATGAAAGCCTCAATCCCGCGCTGGACAAGGCTTTTGGGTGTACAATCACACTCCCTCCCTGAAAGCTGCTTTCGCGCTTCTGTTCTCTCGTTAGGTGCCCTGAATGCTGAGAGCGACAATCCAAGCCATCATGAGCGGCTTCACCGCCGTCGCACTATTTACTTTAGGTTGGATCTGGTACTACGTCACTCTTGGATGGCGCTGGTACGTCAACAAAGTGAAGGAATATCGCAAGAGGGAGTTCTTCACGTGGCGATATCGGATGACAGCGGTGTTGATTTTCGCCCTCGTTTATTTGTTTGTGCTTCGGAAATTCGGTCACAAGTAAAAGTTTGTTTTTTCTGTCGGAAGGGAGGCGGCTCAGTTGCGCCAAGCAAAAAGCAGAGTAGAGGACCTTCAACAACGCTTGAAGCGGCGAATTCTAGCCTATTTACCCGTATTGTGCATTTTGGGATTGGCGATGTTTTCGGTCGGTATGTCGAAGGCTTTCAATTGGAAAATCGGCGTATTCGTATTCATCATACTGACGAGTCTCTTCGAGATCGGCCGTCGTCTGTTCCAAAAAGCTTTCAATTCCAAAGAGCATGCTTCTATAGATAGACCAGACAGATTGCCGGCGAGAAGTGTAGATTCGTTCTCTGACAATCATGGCAAGAAAATCGCGTGAGATGAAAAGTCCAGATAATTCAGACTCTTCCGCGAGGCACCGACTATTCGGCCTAGAGTTCTGATCGTGCCGAGGTGCCGGGGTTTCAGCTTTTATCAGGTAACTACGGTATTGGAAAAAGTAACTGCGCATTCCAGAATTTAACCTCGTAAGGCAGCAAGTAAGAACCCCGGACGCTCTCAACGACGGCTGCCGGGGTTTTGTTTTCGAAAATCGTCAAGAGCCGAGAATTGACGCGTATTCAGTTTCGATCAAGGAGCGGCGCATGAAAATTCTGAGGCAAGTGTGGTTAGACGAAGCGGGTCAAGATATCGCTGAATACGCTGTAATGCTCGCGGTCATTCTGGTGCTGGTCGTTGGCACGATCCGCCTAGTAGGGTCAAACGCGAACAATGCGTTCTCGCAGGTGGCAAGTTCAATGAACCAGTGAGCACTTCGAACTGGCCGAAAGCGAGTGAAGCCCCCCGCAAGCCCTCTCACGAGGTAACTGCCGGGTTTTCGTTTAACTCTGCTTCACTAACCGCTGTATCTGTCTTTGCAGGATTTCCACTTCGGATTTGATAACGTCAGCGCGATGAAGCAAAAAATCCTCGACATCCTTGGACGTCCATTGCGTCGAAAGACTCCGCGCATCATTGGCAAGGTTTGCCAATTCGGCAGCTCGCTCTCGAAGTACCAAAACTAACCGACGCATCCCGTCTGACATTCGAATCTCCAAGCAACAAGAGGGCTCACAATTCGGATCTCTGCGTCTCTTACTCCTTGCGCATTCCTGTGTCGCCACAAGCCTTGCACAGTGCGGTCGCCTTATCTACATGCCACGATAGTGTCAATTTCCCGCATCGGACACAGTGCGCTGGTGCTAGTTCAGAGTTGCGTTTCGTCAATATCGCGTCGTAGTCCGCGCGTTTGTGGGGATGTGAAAGCACCGAATATGCCACATTGATTTCTCTGATTCGCCTCCCAGCCTCTACTTGCGCTTCGGAGCCACTCGGGAACATGTCGGGATGGAATGCCTTGACCAGTAAGCGGTAAGCTTGTTTCACTCGCTCAGCATTTGCGTCATTGGGTATGCCGAGAGTTTCATAATGAGTGCCGGTGAGCATTGTCTAACGACGCAATTCAACACAATACAAATCTGTCTGTAACAGCTTAGCCAAAATCATGGACGCACAAGAATGGCTCTAACGGGCTAGCTTGCTGCTGTGGGTAACATCCAAAGGATTACCAGCGTGCACGGCGTTTCTTGCTGTGTTTTTGCATATTCCGGACAGTCATGAACACAGCCATTTTGCATATTCCGGACAGTCATGAACACAGCCACAAAGATGACAAGAGCAATGAGCCAAAACTGAAAAGGGAATGACTTTGCATCTGTAAGCGAAATCAGAATACTTTGGGGGCTAAGCGGCGCACCGAGAAAGTACAATGTCCACCCAACGCCGAAAATCAAAACACTGATACTCCCCAGACGCTGGCCTGGACCATGGCGAATTGATGCCCGCCGAAAATGGCACGGGAGAACCGCCGCGGCAGGACAGCTCTCCCGGTTGTCGAAGACCGGAGTAGAGCGTAGCACCGCCAATTGTGGAAATGGGAGAACCGTGAATGAAAAACCGGGCGGGCATTCTCGGTGACCCGTCCGGCTGTTGTACTCGCAGTGAGCATCTCCCGAAGGAGACGGCACAGCTTACCACGAAGTTGGAGTGGTCTAAACAAAAGCCGGACGGCAGGTCTCCCTAGGTACTCACCATCCGGCCCCCATCTTTCCCCCGCGAGAGAAAGATGAAAAAAAAAGCCCCTCAGGAGAGGGGAATCGGAGATTTCGTTGAGAGTAAGTTAACAATACCCGGCTGAGTTGTCTCAGTCGATCCAGTGATAACTGTATTCGTAAATGCAGGCAGCGCTACAATCAGGGCAGGCGATGAGAACGATGGCCGAGGAAGCTGCCGGAAATTTTCTGACAATTTTCGGTGAAATGATGTATTGAAGATTCGGCGGTACGCTCCGATAATTTTTATTGATCAGACGCATAGGAACCCCGGCAGGGCGAACGCTAAAGGCGCTCCAGATAGACTGCCGGGTTTTTAATCCGCAAAATTTCCTGAAAGCTGCCGAGCGAACGGTTGTAGGCTGGGTTCACGTCGTGTACACCACTGCGCTAAGGCCTGCGAACAAATGAGCGATACTGCTGCGCTGTGAGCAGTCCGGCACGTCGAATGTGGATTCCATCCACCGCCTTGGTTTACTCCTTGATCTGGTAGTCATCAGCGAGAGCCCATTTTCCTTGTCCTGCTGGTTTGACCAAGCCTCGCTTTTGCATACTCCATAGCGCGATCAGGACGAATGTCTGGGGCTCCTTCATTCGCTTCGAAAGTTCGTAAGAAGTCGTTGGTCCCTGAATCAGCTTTGCACGAATTTCGTTCTGCAATTGATCACTCACGAAGAAAAGTTAGAGCGCTACTGAGAAGAACGAGAACTCTAGCACGATCGACCCTAAAAGGGTTTGTAAAGAAACGATTCAATGAGCTACGAATAAGCACGGAGGAGTGAAGAGGAATTGGAACCTTTAGCGGCCTTTTTTTACCAAGATAGATTAGCAAAAGCTTTTTAGCGTAGTGGACCAGAAGCAACCAAGCCGCAAATACCAAAACCACAATGGTGTATGTCATATATCAAATCCATCAACCAGCCTACTCGCCCACCTGGCCGTCAAAAAGTAAAAAAGTCCCCGCGGAAACGTGAGAGTAAACTGCCGCCCGCCCCTCCCTGAAGTGTTGGGGAGCTGGCATGGTGGAGTTTATCCAAGTGAATAAGCAGTCATCGATCCGCTACTTCCCAGCGTCAGACGATTATTTTCGCCGATGAACTGATTCTGACTTTTCGAATATCGGCTCATTCGTTGCTTGGCCTGCACGCAGGTGAGACGTTATCAGCGATCGTGCCCTGTACAAAGGTGAGTAGCGGATTATCCTGGCGCTACTGATCTAACTCACGCATAAATTTCTCCGACTGCGAGAGCGGAAGGAAAGAAGAAGAGAAGCGGCAGGCAGCATCTATTAGTCGCTTTCTGCTGCTCTTTCTCTGCAAACTGCGCTATATTTCGATCCTTCAGTCTCGACCTCGCGACAGGATGACCGTGTTTTGATGAATGACAGGTTAATTGAAGTGCGGCGAAGCTCTTATGAGATCGTGACGCAAGGAGCAGGAGAAATTTTCATGATCGTTCCCATGAAGGTTCTCGCTGTCGTCTTCAATCTCAGCACACGAGTTATTGACGATTTTACGGATCAGTTAGAAGATTGCGAACCGGACGAGTACATTCGCTTTGGGATTTCAGACCTCAAGCGCTTTCCTGGCTATTATGAAATGCGATATGCAGACGAGCACGGGCAGCAGAGACACTAAAGCTATCTAAAGACTGTGGCCATGAACACAATCATTGATGCACTCTCATTGGTCATCTCCATCGCAACTCTGGGTTTCCTCATTAAGTACGTTCGAGCTACCGAGACAATCGCAAAACAATCAATAGAACAAGTCGAAGCTGTATTTCGTCCAGCACTAGTTGCACAAGTCGGCCTTATCGATAAGCCTCCATCACTGGTCAATGTCGGGAATGGAACCGCGGTCGATATAGACTGGTGGATCCCAAACTCGAATCACAGAGGGACAATTGCACACTTGCAAGCTGGGGAGAACGTTCCGCTCATGGATTTGTTTGAAGGCATGAAAGCAATCTATGAGATAGGAGCAAAAAGCGACACCGAGCCTCCACAGAACACGACGGCTTTCGAGCCCGGTAGCAAGATCGGTGCAGTGTAAAGTCCAATCATACGGTAACGCTCGGATGAGGTACGGCTCGGCCTGCTGGCCTTAGGCTACAACCGCATTCTGCACGTCGAAATTGTCTGCAAATCTTGAGGGACTAGGCGCGGGGGGCCATGCTCAAGGAGTCCGCCACGTATTCGTGTCCTCAGTGCTCATCTGATTGCGCTCTCGTGATGGCAGTAGAAAATCAGCCGTCATGATCTCCCAGAATGGCAATTAATAGGGAAGGCGCTCAGCGAAAGAGCACGCCAGATGATCATGGTTGATGATTTTCTCGAGTACAAAGGAGAAATCATCCGAAATAAGAGAATGCGCCAGCACGCGGACACGTTCGCAAAGAAAGCATTCAAACGTGGCCGAGGCCTAAAGGCTGTGGTCGATCTTCGGTCGGCTGCTCGTTAGGTTTTCAATTCTGCGTCGGTTGGCTTTCAACTCTAAAAGAGAGGGGCAGTGCAGAAGACGGTTATCGGTTTAGTGCAGATGACACCGATGCTCTGCAGCGTGCTGCTGCATAGCCCCAACCCTCCTCTCTTTCTCTCCCAGCAGCAGTTCCAGTTCCTTGTCGAAGCGCATAAATTCACCCATAGCGCCGGTCTTGAAAAGCTCGACTTGCCGGGCCGTCGTTTCATCGATCTGCCGCAATATTTCCAATACTCTTGAGCTTAGTTTTTGGTATTCAGGGCACATGTTCCAATTTTAAGTGCAAGCACAAGAGATAGCGATGTATAGTCGATTGGAAAATTCCAGTCCGACGGCAACCAGAACAGATCTTTAGCATCTTTAGTGCGCTATGAATGTCGAACTCATCAGGCAAGTCCGCAAGACCCGAGAACAGGCGCAAAGTGCGCGCCACGTCGCAAAAGACACTAAGCAACGAACCAGAAGGCTGGTACTGCAAGCGTGTGTGCTAATGCAACATTTTAATGAGCTGAGCCACAAAGTTGGGTTGAGAAACTCTCGTGGGACCTCCGCAAACTGTGTCAAGGGTCAAAAAGCAAAGAGCTGAAAAAGGAATTGTGGCAAACGGAAAGCCGGTCCGTATCTGTCAGAGCACGCAACATGGTTGAAGATTCGCAATCGCGAGTATTCGCAATGGGCCGGGCGCGAGGAGCTGTTCGAGCGGGAACGGGGAACTGAACCTGATTTTCAGGTCTGGAATCACTGCGCTTTGGCGTGCGAGCAAATAAGCGATGCTGGTACGCTGTGAGCAGCCAACGGCAGCCTCCAATAGGCGACGCAGGTTAGCATCGCGTCAGTGTTCGAGCATTGGCGCGGTGCGCTGAAGTTTACTCCGCCCGCACGATTATTTTCTACCTAGTTTCAAAGTAGCAACCGGGTAGCAACCGCGTTTTTTGAATCTCTAAAAGATGGTCGGGGAGAGAGGATTTGAACCTCCGACCCCCTGGTCCCGAACCAGGTGCTCTACCAGGCTGAGCCACTCCCCGACGTGGTGGGAACCTCGATTTTGTGAATACTCGGGAAATTTTCGAGGCTTGTCGATTATACATCGTGAAAGAGCGCCCCATGGACTACCAACCTCGACGTTCCACAACATTTCCTTAACTCGAACACACTCCAACCACCTGCTAAGATGTCGAATTAAATCGTTTCCATGCTAACGATCACGGCACAGCGGCTGTTTACCCCGACCGCAGAAATCGAACTGCCAATTGTGCAGATCGAAGGTCGTCGGATCCTGGAAGTTGCCTCGCGAAGCGAACGCGAAACTCGAGTAACAGGTTCTTATCTGGACCTCGGCGATGCCGTTCTCGCGCCAGCGTATATCGATCTCCACATTCATGGCGGAGCATCTTTTGATTGCATGGACGATGATCCGCGCGCTCTGACCGCAATCGAAAGCCTTCTGGCGAAGCATGGCGTTGGAAGTTACTTTCCAACTACGGTCACGGCTTCAGTTGATTACACGTTGGGCGCCCTCGAACGGCTTGCGAAAGCGATCGAATCAAGCGCGACCGACACTGGTGCTCGAGCTCGACCTCTTGGAATCCATCTTGAAGGACCGTTCATCAGTCACAAACGACGTGGAGTTCATCCAGAAGCCGAATTACTCAAGCCAGATCTGAAGAGTTTTGACAAATTCTGGCAAGCAGCACGAGGACATATCAAGATTTTGACGATCGCTCCCGAGTTGGACGGTGCGTTGGAGTTGATCTCAGAAGCTACTCGACGTGGAGTTTGCGTCAGCATCGGACACACGGATGCCGATTTTGCCACAACGCGTCGCGCGCTTGATTTTGGAGCGCGACATGCCACGCACACGTTCAATGCGATGCGACCGCTTGGTCATCGCGATCCAGGAGTTTTAGGGGAAGTTCTAACGGATGGCAAAGTTTCGGCCGACATCATTGCGGATGGCATTCACCTGGATCCATCGATTGTTAAATTGTTTCTGGCCGCGAAAGGCGCGGAAAAGGCGGTGCTTATCACGGACGCGATGGCGGCGACTGGAATGGCAGATGGTCACTACCATATCGGTTCATTGGAGGTTGAGGTTAAAGATGGCAAGTGCACCGCGGGCCAAGGAACGCTCGCCGGTAGCGTGCTTACTCTGGATAAAGCAGTGCGCAATGTGATGAAGTATGCCGATTGGGAACTGGCGCCTGCGGTTCGGCTGGCAAGTTCAAATCCAGCAGCGGTCGTTGGACTTCGGAATAAAGGTTTGCTCGAGACGGGATCTGATGCAGACATCGTTGTACTGGACACGAAGGGCAACGTGCGTCAGACGATTCTGGGCGGCAAAGTGAACTAACTGAAAGATACGAGGACTGGAATGGTCGAGCGGCGCGAGTTTCCGCACCACATGATTAAAGAAATCTTCGAGCAGCCACAGGCGCTGCGCGACACTATCCAGCCTCGAGTCGTGTTGGAAGAATCGACGGTGCGTTTGAAGGATGTGCCGATCAGTGTGGAGGAATTACGCGCTCTTCGGCGGATCAACATCGTCGCGTCCGGAACAAGTCGTCACGCGGGGATGGCTGGACAATACATGATCCAGGAACTTGCTGGTGTCCTCGTTGATGTGGATTATGCGAGTGAGTTCGAATACCGCAATCCGCTGATTGGGCCCGGTGAGCTGGCGATTTTTATTACGCAGTCCGGTGAAACCGCAGACACAACCGGTGCGCAACGGGAAGCGAAATTCAAAGGCGCGAAGACGATCGCAATCTCAAACGTAATCGGATCGACCATTGCGCGCGAAGCAGACGGCAACATCTATACCAACGCTGGTCCGGAAATCAGCATTGCTTCCACGAAAGCTTTCACTGCGCAGATGTCGTGCCTGTTTCTGTTAGCTCTTTATTTAGGCCAGGTTCGGGGTAAGCTTCCGCGTCACATGGTGCAGCACTATCTTCGCGAACTGCTGGACCTGCCACGCAAAGTTGAGAAGGTGCTGGAAAGTGCTCCTATATGTGAAAAGCTGGCTGACGAATACTGCAACTTCGAAGATTTTCTGTACCTGGGACGCGCAATCCACTACCCGATTGCGATGGATGGAGCGCTGAAGCTGAAGGAGGTCTCCTATGTTCATGCTGAGGGGTATCCGTCCGGTGAAACGAAACATGGACCGATAGCTCTGATTGATGAAAATCTCCCCGTGGTGATCATTGCGACTTGCGATCGAAGCGATCCAGGATCGGTCGTTCGATACGAGAAGAATGTCGGCAACATCGAGGGATTCAAGAAACAGAAGGGTCGCGTCATCGCCCTGATATCAACCGATGACGACCAGTTGCCGACGCTGGCCGATCACACCATTGCGATCCCGGCAGCGCCAGAGCTTCTGCTTCCAATTCTCGAAATGGTGCCACTTCAGCTTTTTGCGTACTACATGGCCACAAAGCGCGGATTAGATGTCGATCACCCGAGGAATCTGGTGAAGTCAGTAACGCTGGAGTAGAACGGCTGCTTATCCAGAGCGTGATTTCGCTCGATGATTAGTTTGGCTTGCGATTCTTGTGGTCGGCGAGGTAGCGGAGCATCATAGCTTCCGCGGCAATATCATATTTTTCGCGGCCACGCTGTACGGCATCCTGTTTTGCGCGTTGCGCGAGCGTTTCGCGGAGTTTCTCACCCACGTCAGAGTCGTTGGTCATCACCTGGACATAGAACCAGAGGAAGTGTCTCATTTGGTCGAGAGCGGACTTTAGAACTTCGAGTGCTTCCAATTCGGGCAGTTCTGACAGCGCTTCCATCAGTTCGGGATCATTGGGCGCTTCCATTGCGGCGCAATTCAGTTCCCGCTGTATCGCGCGCAGGTCTTCCGTCACCCGCAAAATGCGGAGGTGAACGTCTTCCAGGTATTCTTCCCGCTGCGTTGGGTCCATGAGCTCTCGCAAAAGACACCTCACAATCTCATTCGGCTGCCAGAAGTGGAAAGATGTCCCGCGTGCATGAGCTTCGGTAATCCTCGCCATTACGTTGGTTTGAAGGCCGCGCTGGAGGCCAGTTTTCACGGCTTCGCTAGAACCGAATGTGCTTAAAGACGCTGGGATGCGGTCCGAATCTGGGGAACCTCCATCGTTCTAATACCTTCGACTGGATTCTCTACCGCCCCAATCAAAGAATCGACCATCTGGCGCAGCGTAACCAATCCCAACCGGCGCGCCCCGTCGCGCGTTGGAGGCAGAGCCTCCATGACCTTGTAGAGCGGGAGCAGGACGTAGGGCCAGCGATGGCCAGGGCCGAGAACGTACCATGGCCGAAGGATCGTGGCATTCAGGCCCGCTGCTCTGATTGCAGCTTCGCAGTTCGAACGTACTTCGATGTAAGCCTTCATGATGGGTGCCGGTTGAGCGACACTCAGGTAAATAAAGTGCCGGATGCCTGCTTCGACCGCGGCCCGGAGTCCCGCCATTCCAGCGGGCAGATCGACAGCCTGGAACTGGGCGGCTTTAGCTGGGCTGGGATGCTGAACGCCCACCAACTGAATGAACGTGTCGGCCGGAGCAATCTGGTTGACAAAGGTTTCTTGCCGCAGGGCATCTCCAAGAATCGGCTCGCAGCCCTTCGGCAGCTTACCTTCAGAAGCAGGACGTACAAGTGCACGCACCGGATGGTTACGGACGAGCAACTGCGGGATGAGTTCACGGCCCAGATAGCCAGTTCCGCCAGTTATGAACACGTGATGTAGCGGGCTAGTCATTACGTCGGGTGCATCATCTTCAATGCAAGATCGCAAGATTTCAGATTCTCAACCAGTAAGCAAGTGGACGCTTGCGTCAGATCTGCGGTGTTGCGCCTTGTGTGAAAAATCTCGAGAGTGATAGGCTCCATCCGTGACTCTGCGATCCCTGACCCTGGTGTTATTGGTTTGGCCAGTACTTCTAATAGCCCAAACTCCTCAAGAACCAAGCTACATTGTGGAATCCGACGTGGCAGTTCCCATGCGTGATGGAGTCATGCTGCGGGCGGATGTGTTACGTCCGAAGAAGGACGAAAAATTCCCAGTTCTTGTTTATCGCACACCCTATGGAAAACACTTTGCGCGCGCCGAATATAAGTCGTTCGCACATGCAGTCGAGCGTGGCTACGCGGTGGTGATTGAGGATGTACGAGGGCGCTACAAGTCGGACGGCGAATTCCGTCCTTACGAAAATGAAGGCCGAGACGGGTACGACACGATCGAGTGGGCAGCGCGCCAGCCCTGGTCCGATGGCAACATTGGGACCTTCGGACTCTCATATCCCGGCGCTGTACAGTGGCTGGCGGCCGTCCAATCGCCACCCCACCTGAAGGCTATGGTTCCGGCGATGACTTTCTCCACCCCGCAAAACTTCTTTTTCACGGGCGGAACATGGGACATGTCATGGATTGACTGGATCTGGTTCAACATTGCACCTGACGCACGGGCAAAGAGGAATCTTCCAGGACCCAAAACTTATGAAGAAGCGAAGGGAGCCTGGGCGGAAGAGGGGCCGCAGATGCAGCGATTTCTGCCGCTCTCCCAGATGCCACAACTGAAAGAGACGTCTCCTTATTACTACGACTGGCTGTCGCATCCGGCAGAAGACAAGTGGTGGGATTGGGCGGAGCTTCGCAACAAGTATGATCGAAATCACGCCGCGGTGCTGAACCTGTCGGGATGGTACGACGACAATTATGGTCCAGAAGGCGCGACCACAAATTTTTTCGGACTTCTTAAAGCCCGCAGCGGTCAGGTAAGTTCAAATACTCATCTTCTGATCGGACCTTGGGTACACGGTTCTGACAATACTGAGAAAAATAAGTCGGGCGAACGTGAATTCGGTACGAATGCTGCCATCGACTATGACGAAGTAATCTTTCGTTGGCTGGATCATTACGTGCGCGGAGTGGATAACGGAGTAGATCGGGAAAAACCGGTTCGCTACTACGTGATGGGCACTAACGAATGGAAAGACGGAGCAACGTGGCCTCCGGCCGCAGCGGCAACGCCCTATTACCTGACGCCGACTGCGGACCGAAAAGCGGGAACTTTGAGCACGACCAAGCCGAAGATTGGCGAGCGGTTCAGCGCCTTTGTTTCGGATCCGGCCAATCCGGTGACAAATGATTACGATTCTTCCGGCGCCCACGACTATCGCAAACTCGCCGAGCGAGCGGACGTCTTAACCTTTGATTCAGCTCCGGTTGACCGCGACACAGAGGTGACGGGACCGATTCACGCCCGCATCTATGTTTCCTGCGACTGCCAGGATTTCGATCTTTGGGTGCGTTTGTTGGACGTTGCTCCCGATGGCATCGCGTTCAACCTCATGAGTCCCGGACTGGATGTCCAACGCGCAAGTTATCGCGATCTGAAGCGTGGTCGTCAGTGGCTGACGCCTAAAAAGATTTACGAAATCAACCTGGACAATCTCGTTACGAGTAATTCATTTCTCAAGGATCACCGAATTCGGGTCCAGATTTCGGCCAGCTTTTTCCCGAATTTTTCGCGGAATTTGCAGAGCGGGAAATCCGAAGCAAGCTCGGCCGAAATGAGAAAGGCGACAATCGAAATCTACTCGGATTCGCGGCATCCATCTCAAGTGGTGCTGCCGTTGGTGCCGAAAAAATAATCCTCGCGAAGTCTTCGACTGGTGCGGTTTCGCTATAATTCGCCGTTCTCTTTTCTTTTGCGTTAGTCACGGAGGCACCCTTGCCTACTTCCCGCTGGTTTGCACTAGCACTGCTGTTGGTTGGAATCTCCGGTTTTGCCCAGCGTGAGCCTGTCCTAAAACAAATCGATTTACCGCACTCTTACTACTACCGAGAGATGTATCTTCCTCAGCTCACGACCGGGCCGAGTGCAGCAGCATGGATGCCGGATTCGCGCACGCTGATCTATTCGATGGCGGGTTCGCTCTGGAGACAGCAAGTGGGAAGCACTTCGGCTGAGCAACTGACGAGCGGAACAGGATACGACTATCAACCCGATATTTCTCCGGATGGCGATTGGGTCATCTACGACTGCTATGACAACGATGCAGTAGAACTCTGGGCACTCAATCTGAGAGATGGAAGCTCGCACCAGCTTACAAACAACAAGGGTGTAAATTTGGAGCCACGTTTTTCACCGGATGGCAAGCGCATCGCGTTTGTTTCGACCTCCGGCACTGGTCACTTCCACATTTTAATTGCTGATTTCTCGAATGGCTCACTTACCAACACGCGCCAGCTGACTCCTGAAAATGTGAGTTCCCTTCCCCGTTACTACTACAGCAAAGTGGATCACGAGATAAGTCCGGTATGGTCGCGCGATGGGCGAGAAATTCTCTTCGTTTCGAATCGCGGGCGAATTCATGGCACAGGTGGCTTCTGGCGTATGCAAGTCGAGCCTAGATCCGAGCCCCAGCAGATCCATTACGAAGAAACGAACTGGAAAGCGCGCCCCGATATTTCGCCCGACGGCAAGCGCATTGTGTATGCATCTTATATTGGCCAATCGTGGCATCAGCTTTGGCTCGTGCCTGCGAATGGCGGAGATGTGTTTCCAATTTCATATGGGCAGTACGACAACATCAACCCACGCTGGTCTCCGGATGGAAAGCAGATCGCGTTTGTTTCGAACCGTGAAGGTAACACTTCTCTTTGGGTTCAAACCATTCCCGGCGGTGCGCAAAGTGAAGTGAAGATTGAACGACGCAGATATCTCAAGCCGATGGGCCAGTTGCAGATCAAAGTGCTAGGCGGAGATGGAAAAGCGACAGCGGCCCGAATCTTCTTAACCGCGCAAGATGGCCGCGCCTACGCGCCGACAAATGCATGGATGCAAGCCGATGACAGCTTTGATCGGTCGCTTGGGGGATTCGAACCTCATTATTTCGAGACAAGTGGAACAGCATCGGTCGATGTCCCTGTTGGACAGGTACAAATCGGCGTGATGAAGGGGTTCGAGCACGGTTTCGAGCAGAGGAGTGTGACTGCTTCTGCTGGTAAATCGTCCGAAGTTACCATCACGCTGAAACCTTCCAGCCCTCCATGGGATCCGAAAACACAATGGACGAGTGGCGATGTGCACGTGCACATGAATTATGCGGGCACGTATCGCAATATTCCGAAGCATCTGGTGGAACAGGCTGCGAGCGAGAATCTGTCGATTGTCGAGAATCTGATTGTCAACAAGGAACAACGGATTCCGGACATTGCGTATTTCTCGATCGAGGCGGACCCAGCTTCAACGTCGCAGAACCTGCTGTTGCATGGACAGGAATTCCACACCAGCTATTGGGGACATCTCGGTTTGCTGAATCTGAAGAACAACTTCTTGTTGCCGGATTACGTTGGCTATCCCAACACGGCAGCAGGAAGTCTCTATCCGATGAACGCGAATGTCGCAGACTTGGCCCACGCGCAAAGGGGGCTTGTTGGCTACGTTCATCCGATCGAGACGGTGCCCGACCCAGCAAAAAATGCCGCGCTCAATTACGAGCTCCCCGTCGATGTGGCGCTGGGCAAAGTGGATTACATAGAAGTCGTCGGGTTTGCCGACCACAAATCCACTGCCGAAGTATGGTATCGGCTGCTGAACTGTGGTTTTCGGCTTCCAACCGCTGCCGGTACGGATGCAATGGAGAATTACGCCTCGCTTCGCGGACCATTGGGAACGAATCGCGTTTACGTCTCAGTTCCTAAAGGGCCTCTCGCGATTAAACCGTGGCTGGAAGGGATCAAGAAAGGGCAGACATTCGCAACGAACGGGCCCCTGCTTGGATTCACGCTGAAAGGCGCGTCAATTGGGGATGAACTGAAATTGGCAGATGGAGCTAAGGAGGTAAGCTTTTCAGCTTCGCTGCGCTCGATCGTACCGATGGATCATCTCCAGATTATTTGTAATGGGCATTTAGTGAAGGAACTGGCTTTAAGGGCCGACAAGAAGCGCGCTGACGCGAAAGGCACGATTCCGGTTAAAACAGGATGGTGCATCCTTCGAGCCTGGAATGAAAAGGCGACTTACCCGGTTCTGGATCTTTATCCGTACGCGACAACGAGTCCGATCTACATCTCTATCGCGGGGATGGCCGCGCCGAGTGCAAAGGAAGAAGCAGCATACTTCATGGCGTGGATCGACCGCATGAGCGCGGCAGCAGAGAAGAACGAAAGTTGGAATACTCCCGAAGAGAAATCGAGCGTGCTCGAGACCCTGAAACAGGCTCGGAGTGTGTACGAAAGGTTGAAGTAGGGCCCGTTTGAGAAGCCGCGGCGACTTGTAACTCTCAATACAGGGCTTCTTCGGCGCGAAGAAGGCGCTCCTCGGCATAGAGAGCGTTATGCGCGTTCCATTTCGAGCAACGATTCTTTGCGCTCGATCCCCCAGCGGTAGCCACCCAGTTCACCTGTTTCGCGCACCACGCGATGGCACGGTATGGCCACGGCGACTGGATTCGTCGCGCACGCCCGCGCGACCGCTCGAGCCGCAGTCGGTTTGCCAATCGATTTCGCAACTTCGCTATAGGACCGCGTCTGGCCAAAAGGAATGCGCTGAAGGGCCGCCCAAACTCGACGCTGGAAAGCGGTCGCCTGAATATCCAGAGGTAACTCTTCTGTGGATTTACCGGTGCGCATCTGATGCAGCAGCGAAACCCGCCACGCTTTCATGTGCTCCTCATCGCGACGGCGTTGGGCGAACGGAAATTCTCTCATCAAGCCTTGGACAAGTTCGTCGTCTGTTTTGGCGAATTGAATCGAGCAGACTCCCTTGTCAGTAGCGGCAATCAGCATGCGCCCCAATGGCGAATCACTGAGGGTGTAGCGGATGTTGGCGGCAACGGCGCCGCGACGATACTTGTCTGGAGTCATTCCGAGTTGCGAAGCGGTGCGCTCGTAAAGCCGGCTGCTGGAACTGTAGCCAGCGTCGTACATGGCGCGTGTCACAGAGTGTCCGGCTTGGAGATTTTGCTTCAGCGATTTGAGCCGGCATTGATCGGCATATTCCTTGGGCGTGATTCCAAGAACGGACTTGAAGGTGCGCTGCAGGTGAAACGGGCTGCGGCGGAATTCTTCCGCGATCTGTTCGAGCGTTAACGGCTCGTCGAGGTGCTGTTCGATGAAACGGCAAACCGAGCGAACCATTGCGGCTTGAGGATTGCTGCCGGCCGATTTCGGTTTACAGCGCAGGCAGGCGCGATACCCGGCACGCTCCGCGTGTTCAGGAACGCTGAAAAACTCGACGTTTTTCCTCAGAGGGCGCCGAGCTGCGCAAGATGGCCTGCAATAAACGCCTGTGCTCGAGACCGCAAAAACAAACTCGCCGTCTTGGCTAGAATCGCGTCCGACAACCGCCTGCCAGCGTTGTTCATTCGTCAGTGCCATGGAATTCAGGACCATCGTTTCATCGAAGATCATACTGTTTGTCATGGGCAGAGAATAGGACAGTCGGAAATAGTGGGCTATCCAGATCTTGCGGTCAAACTAACAAAGCTTGGTCCATGTGTTTTCGAGGTTTTTCCCTATTCCTTTTAGAATACGTCAGAGCAGATTTGGACACGAATTTCGTAGGCCACTTATGACCCACAACAGATCAGATAAAGTCGCATCGGACACAATTGTGGCCGTGCATACGAAGCGGGCAGTCGCATTGAATGCGCAAGAGCCTGATCAAGCTTGGGGGGCCGCAACTCCTGTTATTTTTTGCTCAGATTGGCAAGGCAAGAATGCAGACCTGGAACGCGAAACGCAGGTACGAGTACTGTGGGCGGCCGAAACGATTTATTTGCGATTTGAGTGCCGATATCGAGAGCTTTGCTCATTCGAAGATTCGGAGCCAAACGGACGGCGCGATCGCCTTTGGGAACGTGATGTAGCTGAGGCATTCCTTCAGCCACACGATGCAGCTGGGCCCTACTACAAGGAATTCGAGGTAAGCCCGAATGGAATGTGGATTGATCTGGACATTTTCCCCGGTGGATTAGCTGACTTGAAAAGCGGACTTCAGAGCTCCGTTTGGCTTGATAGGACGTCGCGTTTGTGGGTCGCCGAGCTGGCCATTCCGATGAAGGCAATTACGACGCAGTTTGATCCAAAGTTTGATTGGCGAGTAAATTTCTTTCGCGTCGAGGGTCCCAAAGAGCCCCGTTTCTATTCTGCGTGGCAGCCAACCCATACTCTTAAACCAAACTTCCACGTTCCCCAAGCTTTTGGCCGCTTGCAATTTCGATAGCCTGTCCTTGCGGCATCAGCCCTCATCGTTGTAGATTCGCGTGCTAGTCAAAAATCAGGAAGGACTCTCATGAATCCTTTGTACAAGATTGGTTTCTGTGCATTGTTGGCGGCGTCTCTGGTTGCACCAGCTCTCTCACAATCGAAGGGAGGCGTGCTTGGGGCGGATGAGTTAAAGAAGGTGATGCCCGCGTCATTCTTCTATCGCGGTCAATCGGCGTCCGTTCAGATGCGAAACGCTGTCGGTTTTCGTGCTAAGGGTGATCGGTTCGTGTTGGCGGCGTTGGTTGACACCTCTGGGTATTCGACAGACATCCAGGAAAAGTATCAAGGACTATTCATCACTGAGGTGAAGTTGAAAGTCGGGGAAAGCACATTGGCTCCCGGTGCATACGGGTTCGGCTTCAAAGACGGCAAATTCATGGTGACCGACGTGGGCGGAGGAGACGTTCTCAGCGTGGCATCACAGACGGACGATTCGATCACGCACGCGGTTCCCTTAAAGATGGCAGTGGATGGGACTGGATTCCGACTCTATGCCGGAAAGAAGTGGGTCCGCCTCAGCGAGTAGACTCGATACTTCCCTGCAGCCGATGCGATCAGTGGGGCAGCGGCTGCAGCGGGCCGAGAAGCAGGCCTACACCGGCGCGGCGCCGGAGTTCAGCTAGTAATGCCTGCGCGGCGTTCTGGTAAGTCTTAGTTGTATCTGACGTGTCTGCCCAAACCGCGTCATAAACAATCTGAGCGGCTTCCTTCACGTCCATGTGCAGCGCGGCTTCAACGACGTCGACGCGCTCCTGGATCTTGTCATAGCAACCCTGACAAACCGAAGCGGGTTCGTACTCAGACTCGTGATTCTGATTCATGGTGCATTTAAAACTTCCCATCGATTCGGCTTCCGCATGCACCGTTGACATTTGGAGGCGGAATTCGTGCAAGAATCGCTCCCTTTCTTCCTCGAGGTCGGAATTCTCGGGCACGGGCGGTTCTGCCGTGACGTTCACAGATACAACCGCATTCGGGGAAACGCGCTGCGTGGTCTTGCAAATCGGGCAGACTGACAAATCGGCAGGATAGTAGGCGCGGCATTTGGCGCAAGGTAAGCCATAACCGACACTACGAACGGCCGCTTCGAGGTTATCGCTTCCCTTGATGGGCGCTGGGGCTGCAGCAGCCCCGCTTCTACCGACGGATTGAATGTTCATGACTACTCCTGAGCCTAAGCCCACGTAGTTAAATTTTAGGAGCGCTTTGGCACGTACGGCGATGCACGGTGGTACATCGTCCTGATGGCCACCGGGCCATCTCTCTAAAAAACCAGATTAATGGTCGCTGGATGATGTCTTCATCAAGCGAACCAGTTCTTCCAAGCGTGCGCGATACAAGTTCTGAGTCGGCTCCATGCGCGAAGCAACCTGCATCTCCGTCAGAGCTTCTTCGTAGCGGTTCTGGCTGATAAGGCAGGCTGCCAGGTAATAATGGTTCCGCGCAGTTGGTTCCAGCCGAACGGCCTCGCGCAGTTCTTTTTCCGCTTGTTCGAAGGCTTGTACGTTGATCAGGGCTGCCCCGAGATAGTGGTGACCAGCGGCCGATTCAGGATTCAGTTCCACGGCGCGTCGAAACTCCGAAATCGCCTCATCGTCTTTTCCAACGACAAGAAGAGCCTGGCCTAGAATCCGGTGCTCAGCGGCCCCCGTCGGGTTCGCGAGCAATGCGGCCCGTAATTCAACAATGGCAGCGTCGTAGTCTTTCCGGGACATGTAAGCGCGGGCCAAGCAATTATGTCCGCCATCCCAGGAGGGGTCGGTTTTCCGAAGTTCGCGAAATTCTGCGATGGCGTTATCAAAATCTCCCTTATCGCAGAATGTCGTGCCGAGGTTGTTGCGTACGCTCGGTTCGGACGGGGCCAGCGATTTCGCAGCACGATATTCGGCTAGGGCATCATCCATTCTGCCCTGATCGTGATAGACGCTTCCTAAATTGCTATGCGCCTGCCAGAAGTCGGGGCGAAGTTTCAACGCGTGCTTGTAGGCGATGGCAGCTTTTCGGAGGTCTCCCTGGTCGCGATAAGTCACTCCAATTTCAAAGTAGACATCGGCGTCTTCGGGCTCGCGAATGAGAGATTGCTCAAAGGAATTGATTGCGGCTAGATACTTTCCGTTGGAGTAGAACCCTAGACCCATGTATCGATAGGCGGATGCGTTCTGCGGGTCCATGCTAAGCGCTGTTCGAGCTTCGGCTACGGCATTGTCGCCGTCGTCCTGACGGAAAAATACGTATGCCAATTCCGTATGCACCTCAGCAATCCCGGGCATGTTGCGAGATGCGTCGGTGAAGGAATCGATTGCTTCGTCCCAGCGTTCTTGCTGGCTCAGGGAAATTCCCAATGCCATGTGCAATGCACCATCTTGTGGCGCGCTGCCCAAAGCGAGGCGGAGTTTCATTTCTGCAGGACGATACTTTCCCTGTCGCATTAGGCTGATTGCTTGGCCCAGTTCCGTGGTGCATCCTACGCCGGAGGGATTCGGTGTCTTTTCGTTACGGAGGAGCGTGAGCATGGCCGTTGTTGCACCAGCACTATGAAGCGCTTTTGAACATGTTCCCAATTGAAAATCGATGCCGCGCTCATGAACGATGCGTGCCAAGCGTGTTTCAGAAGCACTCGCAGCGAGCAAGGATAAAACTTCATTTCCTCGCAAAGGCAGGTTGCTTCGGTCTTGACCCCAGCATTGAGCAAAACAAAAGAGGATGACAGCGAACGCTTGCTTCACGACACTCCTTCCCGGGAGAACGGGCTCTTTGGGGACGATAGC
>Ga0310810_10002382_pt1 | contig 20214 bp, 23 predicted proteins | sample NCmetagenome_FD_207641 | JGI IMG/M metagenome (GOLD analysis project Ga0310810, IMG submission 207641) | Soil microbial communities from experimental microcosm in Duke University, North Carolina, United States - NC | ecosystem: Engineered > Artificial ecosystem > Soil microcosm > Unclassified ...
CTCCCAGCAGGCGGTGGCCACGCCGCCCTCGGTGGGGTCGTGCATCGCGTGCACGCGGGCCGCGCCGCACGCGGCCCGCGCCTCCGGCACCACGCTGATGCCGGGTCGCCGGAGGAGCTCCGCCGCGCCCTTCACCACATCGGCGGGCACGCCCCGTCGCAGGGCCTCGGCCGCCCGCTCGCGCGCCACGATGGCCGCGCCCTCGAGCGGCACGCCCTTGGTGAGCAGCAGCGTGTCGCCCGGCCGCGCGCCGCCGGTGGTCACCAGCCGGTCCTTCGCGACCTCGCCCAGCATGCAGCCGGACACGATGGCCCGCGGCAGCCCCGCGGTCACCTCGGTGTGGCCGCCGATCAGCGCCACCCCCAGCTCGGCGCACGCCTCACCGAGATCCGCGAAGAGCCGCTCGACCCCGCCCTCGCTGGCCTGGCCGTCGGGCAGCAGCACCGTGGCCAGGAACCAGAGCGGGCGGGCGCCGCGCACCGCCACGTCGTTGGCATTGACGTGCAGGGCGTACCTGCCGGCCTCGTCGGTTGCGAAGGTGACGGGGTCGGTGGTGGCGATCAGGTAGCGGTCCCCCATGTCGACGACGGCCGCGTCCTCGCCGAGCCGGGGCCCGATCACCACGCGGGGGTCGGCGGACGCGAGCTTGCCGAGCAGACGCTCGAGGAGCTGGGGAGGAAGCTTGCCGACAGCCAGGGCGGGCATGGCCCCCGTAGTATAGCCCAGTAAGTCTGCGCGAACCGGAGGCAGGCTCGTAGAATCGGCGACTTAGACTAGGCCGTCGCGGCCCGGCGGTTGCGCCGGGGTTGCGGTCGATTGACGCCAGAGCCGTGCCCAGCGCACCCCAACGCGACTTGGTAACAACTTCCGCTCGGCGAGGCGCAGGAACCTGCAGCCGCGATGGGGCGCGCTAACGATCGAATGCCGTCGCAGGACCGTCTTCGCGAGAATGGGCACGTGGCACGAAGCGCCGCGCGCGCTGTAAGAGCTACTCGGGAGATACTTCTCGACCTGCCTCCCACGCCCTTGCGCGGACCTTCTCCCGGGCGCTCTCGAGCCGCGAAGAAAGCTGCCCCTTCGCCTGGTCGAGCAGGGTCTCGGACTTCTCCTGCACCGTCCGGAGCAGCCCATCCACCTTTTCCCGAGCCGGCTCCGCGTTGCCTTTCACGTAATCCCGGAGAGAATCACGGTACTTCCACACCACCACCCCCGTAATTGCCGCTACTAGAAATCGTCCCAGCATGTGTGTCCTCCTTGGAATTCTTCGCTGCCGCTGGGCATAGGTGTAGGCATCTCCTGTGCCAGAGCTCGAGGCGGCGGACCCGCCTCGGCGCCGAGCGGCGCGGCGAGGCGGTCGCCTACCAGGGTGCCGGTGACGGCTCGCCGCCTCCTCACTCGATCACCTGGTCCGCTCGCTGAAGGAGGGACGGCGGGATCGTCAGGCCGAGGGCTTTGGCGGTTGATGTTGATCACGAGCTCGAACTTCGTGGGGTGCTCGACGGGAAGATCCGCCGGGGCACTGCCCTTCAGTATCCTGCCGACGAAGTACGCGGCGCGCGCCGGCCGACGTCGGCGAAGCTCGAGCCGTAGGACATGAGACCACCCTCCTCCACGTAGTCCCGAACCCAGTAGATCCCAGGCAACCGATGCTTCAGGGCAAGCTGTACCAGCTTCGCTCGGTGAGCGTAAGTGAACGCGCCCAGGGGTGCGATGAGTCCGTCTGCATCGCCCTTCTTGGCTCGGGCGAGCCCCGGATCGAAATCCTCGGGCTTCTTCACGTCGATGAACGACAACCTGACCTCGAGCTGTCGAGCTCCGGCGAGCAGTTCTTTGCGTCATCGTCAGGCCGAGCGCCTTGCGGTCTTGAGGTTGATCACCAGCTCGAACTTGGAGGGCTGCTTGATGGGCAGGTCCGCATGCGCCACTATGCTCCCGCGCGCCTCGAAAAGCACGAAGTTCGAAAAGATGAGGAGACCCGCGCCAGCTGTCGCCGGAACTGTGTCCGGGAATACGCGGCCAACCCTGCCCGTCATAGCTGGCGAGAGGAGGGCCACTGACCATGAGACCACTCGGTAAAATCATCACGGTCGGCGTCGCCGTCGTAGTGGGCACTTCGCTTCTCACGGGCGTCACGACCGCTTATATGCTTCGCTCTCCGTCACCCGCCCAGTCCATGGCGGCGAGTTACGCCACGCCCTCCGTCGGCCGTACCCCGGCGGTCGTGGCGGCTCATGTCACGCCTGCGGTAGCTCGGACCACGGTGAACACGCCTCGCGCAGTTCCGGTTGCCAGCACGTCCTCGCAATGCGCCACGGCGAGTGATCGCGCCTGGCGTATCGCCAAGCCCGGGGCGATCGGTGGACTCGTCGGCGCGGGCCTCGGCGCCGCCGGCGGCGCCATTGCCAACGGCGGGTCGGGGGCGGGCAAGGGCGCCTTGATCGGCGGGCTGGTCGGAGCGGCGACCGGCGCCGGCTACGGCGCGTACAAGACGAACCACGACTGCGGAACGATATTCGGCAATCGCGGCTTCACAGACGCCGTTCCCGGCGTCGCGGAGCGGGGGCCGGTGACTCGGACTGCCCTTCGGCCCGGCGCTGCCAACGACATCACGATCTATTCCGCTCGCTGAAGGGTCGCGGGGCTCGCCCTGGGGCCGCGGCTTCTAGAAGAGCGGGCCGACGGCGCGGAGGGCGGCGACGACCAGCGGCTTGGGGTAGATCCCCATGACCACCACGCCCATCACGCAGAGGAAGATGCAGAACTGCAGCAGCGGGGCCACCGGGATCGGCTCGCGGCGCTCGGGCGTGTCGATGTACATGCGCTTGGCGACCAGCAGGTAGTAGAACAGGGCCACCACGGTCAGCACCGCGCCCACCAGCACCAGCCAGTAGAGCCCTTGCTCGGCGGCGGCCCAGAAGACGTAGAGCTTCGCCCAGAAGCCGGCCACGAACGGGATGCCGCCCAGCGAGAGCAGGAAGAGCAGCATGCAGAGCGCGAGGATGGGCGAGCGCTGGGCGAGGCCGCGGAACGCCGCGATGGCGTCCGAGCCCTCCGCCTGGGCCACCGCCTCGACCACCAGGAAGGCGCCCATGTTCCCGAAGAGGTAGGCCACCAGGTAGAAGAGCATCATCGCGGTGCCGTTGGCGGAGACCGCGGCGAAGCCGACCAGCATGTAGCCGATGTGGGCCACCCCGGAGTAGGCGAGCAGCCGCTTGACGTTCTGCTGCGGGATCGCCATCAGGTTGCCGCCGATGATGGTCACGGTGGCGAGCGCCGCCGCGGCGGGCACCCAGTAGACCACCCGATCGCCCATGCCCTCGAGGTAGAGGCGGAAGATCACCACGAAGCCGGCCGCCTTGGGCGCCACCGAGAGCCACGCCACGAAGGGGGTGCTCGCCGCCTCGTAGGTGTCGGGGACCCACATGTGGAACGGGAACGCGGCGATCTTGAAGCCGAGCCCGCCCAGCGCCAGCAGCATGCCGAGCAGCATCATGGGATGGCCGGTCCCGAGCGCGTGCGCGACACCACGCACGTCGGTGGTGCCGGCGACGCCGTACATGAACGAGAGCCCGTAGGCGAGCACCGCCGAGGAGACCGTGCCGATCAGGAAGAACTTGAGCGCCGCCTCGACCGCCTCCGGCTCCCGCTTGAGGAAGCCGGCCAGGTAGTAGAGGGGGATCGACATCAGCTCGAAGGCCACGAACAGCAGCACCAGGTCGCGCGCCGAGGCGAGCACCAGCATGCCCAGCAGCGAGGCCAGGATCGCCAGGTAGTACTCGGTGGCCCGCCGGGCGAAGGCGGCCGCGCGCAGCGGCAGCGAGGCGAGCACCCCGATCAGGGTGGCCAGCAGGAAGAGCCGCTTCGCGAACAGGGCGAGCTCGTCCTGCACGAAGGTGCCGTGGAAGAGCTCCGTCCCCGCCTCGCTGCGCCAGGAGAAGCCGAAGAGGACCACGAGCCCGATCGCGGTCAGCACGCCGACCCGCCGCTTGTCCTCCCCCGACATGAAGAGGCCGACCAGGAAGACGGCCAGCATGAGCAGCGCGAGGCCGACCTCCAGCACCAGCGGGCTGCTCACCTCGGGCCCGGTCACTGGAGCACCCACAGGCGGTTGAGGAGCGGGATGGTGGCAGTATCCACCGGCCCCAGGGCCAGCGACGGCCACACCCCGAACAGCACGATCACCGCCACCAGGATCCACAGCGCGGCCCACTCCGGCCCGCGCGCGTCGGGCAGGTGCTGGAAGTGCGGGTCGGTCGAGGGCGGCCCCCAGAAGATCTGCTTGGTGACGCGCAGCACGTAGATCGCGGTGAGATAGGCCCCGCCGACCGCGGGGAAGAGCCACCACGCGTGCGACGACTGCCAGGCGCCCAGGAACGTGAGGAACTCGGCCACGAAGCCCGCGGTGGCGGGCAGCCCGAGCGACGAGAGACCGGCAATCGTGAATGCGGTCGCGATGCCGGGCATCATGCGGGCGAAGCCGCCCATCTTGAAGATCTCGCGCGAGTGGGCCTTCTCGTAGACGAGGCCGACGAGGGCGAAGAAGAGGCCGGTCATGATGCCGTGGGCGAACATCTGGTAGACCGAGCCGTTCAGCCCGACCTCGGTGAGGGTGGCCGCCCCCAGCATGACCACGCCCATGTGCGAGACCGAGGAGTAGGCGATCACGTACTTGAGGTCGGTCTGGGCCATCGCGCTGAGCGCCCCGTAGACGATGTTCACGCACGCGATCGTGCCCACGAGCCACGACCACTGCAGCGTGCCGTCCGGCAAGAGGCCCATACCGAGCCGCACCACCCCGTAGGCTCCGAGCTTCATCAGCACGCCCGCGTGGAGCATGGACACCGCGGTCGGCGCGGAGGCGTGGCCGTCGGGCGACCAGGTGTGGAGCGGCCAGATGCCGGCCAGGATGCCGAAGCCCACGTAGAAGGCAAGGAAGACCCACGACTGCAGCTTCGGATCGAACTGGGTCAGCTCCATCTCGAGGAACGAGAACGACGAGGAGTCGCCCGCCACGTAGAGGGCCAGAATGCCCACCAGGATGAAGGCCGACCCGAAGAGCAGGTACAGGGTCAGCTTCATCGCGGCGTATTCCTTGGTCCCGACTCCGGTGCGGCCGATGGCCCAGCCGAAGACGCCCTGCGGCCGCACCTCGCCGGTGGAGCCCCAGATGCCGATCAGCAGGTACATCGGCAGCACCGCGATCTCGTAGAACAGAAAGAGCACGAAGAGGTCGAGGGAGACGAAGACCCCGTAGACCCCGGTGACCAGGAGGAGCAGGAGGGCGTAGAACTCCTGGCTGCGCACCTTCACCGTCCACGAGGCCCACGCGCCCGCGAAGATGATGATCGACGTGAGCAGCACCATCAGCAGGCTGAGCCCGTCGATGCCGAGCTGGTAGTTGATGCCGAGCGCGGGCACGAGCGGCACGTCCTCGAAGAACTGGAACCCCGCCGCCTCGCGGTCGTAGGCCACGTAGATCGCGATCGAGAGCACCAGGGGCACCGCGGTCGCGGCCACCGCCAGGCCCCGCACGAGCAGCGCGTTGCGTCGGGCCAGGAACATGATCAGCAGCGCGCCCACGAAGGGCGACCAGGTGATGATCGACAGCACCGGCAGTGAGGAGAGGGTCATCAGGCGCTCACCGGGGCCACCGCATCCAGACCATGAGGAGGAGCACGCCGAGCGCGATGCCGTAGACGTAGTCCTGGGCCTGGCCGGACTGGATCCGCCGCAGCCGGTCGCCCAGGGTGAGGGTCCACGCGCTCAGCACGTTCAGCACGCCGTCGACGATGTAGCGGTCCACCCAGCCCACGATCCGGGCCACCCCCAGGATGCCGCTCCGGTAGACCAGCGCGAAGAGGTCGTCGAGCCAGAAGCGCTCCATCGCGGCCTCGCCGACCAGGGCGAAGCGGCGGAAGAGCCACTCGGAGCTGATCCAGCCGAGCGCGTAGACGACCGTGGCGAGGGCGATGCCGCCCACCGCCACGCCCACCGCGAGCGGGGTCAGCCAGCCCGGAGCCGCGAACTCCGCCTCCGGGTGCGAGAACGCGAAGCCGACGCCGATGACCAGGGCGAGCAGGGCCAGGACCCAGAGCGCCAGCGTCATGATCGCGGGGGCGTCGTGGGCGTGGCCCGGAGCGTGGCTTCCGTGGGCGCTCCCGTGGCCCGCGGACGCGGCCGACCCCGCGGGGGCGCCCAGGAACGCGATGAAGACCACCCGGAACATGTAGAACGCGGTGAGGAAGGCGGCCACCACCAGCATCGCGAACGGCACCGTGAGCCCGCCCTCCCACGTCGCGCCCAGGATCTCCTCCTTGGAGAAGAAGCCCGCGAAGAACGGGATGCCGGCCAGCGAGAGGGTGCCGATCAGGAAGACGGTGAAGGTCTGGGGCATGCGCCGGGCGAGCCCGCCCATCGCGAAGATGTCGTTGGTGCCGACCGCATGGATGACCGCGCCGGCGGCCAGGAAGAGCAGCGCCTTGAACACGCCGTGGGTCAGCAGGTGCAGGAAGCCGGCGCCCGCGAAGCCGGCGCCGATCGCGGCCATCATGTAGCCGAGCTGGGAGACGGTGGAGTAGGCGAGCACGCGCTTGATGTCGCGCTGCACGCACGCGAGCGTGGCCGCGAGCAGGGCGGTGAAGGCCCCGATCCAGCCCACCGCGGCCAGCACCTCGGGGGCCTGCTCGAAGAGGAACGCGGTGCGGAAGAGCAGGTACACGCCGGCGGTCACCATGGTCGCGGCGTGGATGAGCGCCGAGACCGGGGTCGGGCCCTCCATCGCGTCGGGCAGCCACACGTGGAACGGGAACTGGGCCGACTTGCCGGCCGCGCCCAGGTAGATGCAGAACATGACGAGGCCGAGCCCGGTGAGGGCCTCGCTGCCGCCCTGGGCCATCTCGAAGAGCTCGGAGAAGTCGAAGGTGCCGGTGCGGCTCCACAGCATCACGATGCCGATGAGGAATCCCACGTCGCCCGCCTTGGTGACCCAGAAGGCTTTCACCGCCGCGCGCGCCGCCTCCGGCCGGGTGTACCAGTAGCCGATCAGGAGGTAGGAGCAGAGGCCCACCAGCTCCCAGCAGATGAAGAGCTGGACGAAGTTGGGAGCGAGCACCAGCCCCATCATCGAGAAGGCGAAGAGTGACTGGTAGGCGTAGTACCGGCCGAGCGAGGCGGGGGGCTCGTCGGACAGGTAGCCGAGCGAGTAGAGCTGCACCAGGAAGGAGACGAGGGCCACCAGGATCAGCATCAGGGTGGAATCGGCGTCGGCGAGCACGCCCACCGAGGTCAGCACGCCGTCCTCCACCGGGATCCACTCCCAGAGGATGCGCCGGGCCATGTCCGGCACCGCGGAGCGCCAGGCGGAGACGGCGGCGCTCAGCGCCCCCGCCGAGATCACGATCGAGAGCCACGCGGCGGGCTTGCCGGAGCGGCGCAGCGGCACGATCAGGCTCAGGAGCAGGAAGGACACCGCGGGCGCCAGCCAGGCCCAGAGCGCGAAATTGCCGGAAGCGGCCATGGGGTACGCGCTATCCCTTGAGGAGATCCAGGTGGTCCGCCACCGCGGTGCGGCGGATACGGTAGATGAGGATGACGAGGGCCAGGCCCAGCGCCACCTCCGCCACCGTGATGCAGATCGTGAACACGGTGAAGACCATCCCCGAGACGTCGCCCAGGAAGCGGGCGAAGGCCACCAGGTTGATGTTGACCGCGTTGAGCATCAGCTCGATGCCGAGCAGGATGCCGATCGTGTTCCGGCGGGTCATGACGCCGAAGAGCCCGATGCAGAACAGCATCGCCGCGAGCGTGAGGTAGGCCTGGAGCGTCATGGGCTAGTCGTCCGGGCGCGCGAAGTAGAGCGCGCCCACCAGGGCGGCCAGGAACAGCACCGCCAGCAGCTCGAAGGGCAGCACGTAGGTGGTGAGCACGCTCTGCCCGATCGCGCGGGTGAGGTCGCCCGAGACCGCGGGCCGCGGCACCGTGAGCGGGGATCGGCGGAAGATCGCGAGGATCGCCACCAGCAGGGCCCCCGCGATCCCGAAGCCGGCCGCGAGCTGCCGGCTGGTCTGGGTGATGCGGTCGCCCACCAGGCGCTCGGTGACCACGATGGCGAAGACCACGATGGTCACCACCCCGCCCGCGTAGAGCAGGAGCTGGATGGCGGCGAGGAACTCCGCGTCGAGGGACAGGAACACCCCGGCGGTCGCGGTGAGGGCCAGCGCCAGGTAGAGCACCGAGTGGAAGAGGTTCCGGGTCAACACCACCGCGAGGGCCGAGGCCAGCAGCACCACCGCGAGCGCCCAGAATACGATCGGCTCGAGGCTCACTCGGGGGCGCCTCCCGCCTTCACGGCCTTGGGCGGCGTCTGCATGTCGCGCAGCAGGTTGCCGGTCGCCCACGACGGCTCGAACTTGAGCCCGATCTGGTGGAGCCGGTCCTTGTCGAGCAGCAGCTCGCGTCGGTCCGCGGTCGACATGTCGAACGACTTCATCATGATGATGGCGTCGGTCGGGCAGACCTGCACGCACAGCTCGCAGAACTCGCAGGCGTAGAGCTCGAGGGTGAAGGTCTTGGCGAAGTTGCGCTTCTCGGCCTTGAGCATCTCCACCTTGATGACCTGGGGCGGGCAGATGTACTCGCACAGCCGGCAGCCGATGCAGTTCTCCTCGCCGGTCTCCTTGTCGTAGGTGAGCGCGAGCAGGCCCCGGTAGCGGTCCGGGTAGGCTCGGGGGCGGTCCGGATAGTGCACGGTGATCGGCCGCCGGATCAGGTTGATCAGGGTCACCTTCATCGTGCGGCCCACCGACAGGACCAGCTCGTAGAGGTCACGCCAGAAGCTCTCGCCGAGCGGCGGTCTAGCCATTGCCGGTGCTCCGCAGGGCCACCACCATCGCGGTCGCCATCAGGAGCACCAGGCTCGCGGGCAGGAGCAGCTTCCAGGAGATGGCCAGGATCTGGTCCACCCGGATGCGCACGAAGCTCCAGCGGATCCAGGTCACGAGAAGGAAGACGAACATGGCCTTGAGCAGGAACCACGTGGCGCCCCACCAGGGCGAGGTGTCCGACCACGGCCCGGACCAGGCGCCGAGGAACAGGAGCGCGCCCAGGAACGAGGTCCCGATCATGTGGGCGTACTCGCCGAGCTGGATCAGCGCGAACTTCATGCCCGAGTACTCCACGCGGAAGCCCGCGATCAGCTCCGACTCGGCCTCCAGGATGTCGAACGGCACCCGGTTCTCCGCGGCCAGGGTCGCCACGATGTAGGCCAGGAACGCCAGCGTGCCGAGCGGGAACCAGAACACGTAGGGCATGCCGGCCTGGGCCGCCGCGATGTCGGAGAGGCGGAGGGAGCCCGCGAGCACCACCGGGATGAGGGCCACGAAGATGAACGGCAGGTCGTAGGAGATGATCTGGTTCACCGCCCGCATCGCGGAGATCAGCGCGTACTTGTTGTTCGAGCCCCAGCCCCCCATGAACAACCCGACGATCTCCATCGCGGAGATCGCGAGGAAGAAGAGGATGCCGATGTTGAGGTCGGCGACCCCGAGCCCGGGCGCGAAGGGCAGCGTGGCGAAGATCAGCATGCAGGGCACGAGGAACACGATCGGGGCCAGGTTGTAGACCGACCGGTCGGCCTGCCGCGGGATCACGTCCTCCTTCATCATGAGCTTGAGCGCGTCCGCGATCGGCTGGAGCAGGCCGTGGGGGCCGACCCGGTAGGGCCCGATGCGCGATTGCATCCGCGCCGCGAACTTGCGCTCGAGCAGGGTGACGTAGGTCACCATGCCGATGATGACGTTGAGCACGATGAAACCCACGATGAAGGCGTGGATCGCCTCCGTGGCGAGCGGGGGCAGGGCCGGCATGCTAGCGATCCACCTCGCCGAAGACCGGGTCGACCGAGCCCATGATCGCGACCACGTCGGCCACCTTGGTGCCGATCAGGATATGCGGCAGCACCGAGAGGTTGGAGAAGGACGCGCCCCGCCACTTCATGCGGTAGGGCTTGGCCCCGCCGTCGGAGATCAGGTAGCAGCCCACCTCGCCGCGCGGGCCCTCGACCCGCGCGTAGCCCTCACCCTTGGCCACCCGCACCTGGCCCACCGACTTCACGCCGGGACGCGACGAGATCGGCCCCTCCGGCAGCCCGTCCAGCGCCTGGCGCACGATGCTGATCGACTCGCGGAACTCGACCATGCGCACCCGGTAACGCGCGTAGCAGTCGCCCGCGGTCTCCACCGGCACCTTGAAGTCGAAGTCCTCGTAGGAGGAGTAGGGCTCGAGCCGGCGGATGTCGTAGCTCACCCCGGAGCCGCGGATGAGCGGGCCGGAGAGGCCGATGGTCTGGGCCAGCTCGCGCGAGATCGTGCCCACCCCCTGGGTTCGGGCCTGGAAGAAGGCGTTGCGCTCCAGCATGTCCTCGTACTCGTCGAGCCGCCGCTCGACGAGCGCGATGGTCTCGCGGCACTTCTGGGACCAGCCGGCCGGGATGTCGTAGCGAACGCCGCCCACCTGGTGGAAGCCGTAGAGCAGCCGCGCGCCCACGAGGGCCTCGAAGAGGTCGAGCACCCACTCGCGCTCCCGGATGCAGTAGAGGAACACGGTGGCGCCGCCCCCGAGCGCGCCGCCCATGTCGAGGCACCAGGTGCCGAGCCAGAGGCAGTGCGAGGCGACGCGCTGCAGCTCGCTCACGATCACCCGCAGGTACTGCGCCCGCTTGGGCACCTCGATCTTGCCGATGCCCTCGGCCGCGCGCACGTAGGCCAGCTCGCTGCACATCGCGGCCACGTAGTCGGTCTTGGACGCGATCGACGGGTACTGGGTGTAGGTCAGGGATTCCCCGAGCTTCTCGTGGCAGCGGTGCAGGTAGCCGATCACCGCGTCCACCCCCACCACCGTCTCGCCCTCGAGGCTCAGGATCGCGCGGAAGACGCCGTGGGCGGACGGGTGCTGCGGCCCCATGTTCATGGTGAGGCGCTCGCTGCCCCCGTAGCCCAGCTCGATGACTTTTCGCGCTTCTGGATCCATGGAGCCGGCTAGCGCATCGGGGAGAACGCAGCGGGATTGAGGATGATGGCCTGCATGTTGGCGAGGAGGGGGAGGGCCTTGCTCAGGAAGGTCTGCCACTCCGGCTCCTGGGCCATCTTGGCGCGGGCCGCCGCGCGATCGTTCAGGTCGCGGTAGACCCACATGTGCACGACCTCGTTGAGCTGGGCGACCTCGGTCTGCCAGAGCCCCACCCGGCGCGTGAACTTGTCGCGGAAGGGCAAAATGTCCTTGAAGAGGGCGAGCCACTCACCCGCGCGCCCGACGTGCGCCCGGTACCAGCGCAGCTCGTAGACGTTGCCGGTGTCGGCCGGCGGCGTCATCGGCACCACCGCGGAGAGGAGCTTGTTCTCCTGGGCCAGCATCATGGGGCGGATCTTGGGGATGTACTCCCTGGTCCACGCCTCGTCCCGGCCGAGCGCGGCCCGCAGCCGCTCCCGCTCGTTGAGGTCGGCGTAGCTCCAGAGGTGCACGAGCTGATTCAGGGTGCCGAACTCGGTGGACCAGTAGCCCTCGAGCTTGCCGTACTTGTCGCCACGGATCTTGCGGCCGATCTCGCCGTTGAGCTTGAGGTACTCGCCCTGCTTGCCCGGCATCAGGGTGTAGGTGCGCAGCTCATAGATCATGGTCGTGCTCCGGTCAGCGGTAGGGTGGGTGAGGGGTGTCCACCGCGTAGGACTTGAGGAGCGGGTGCCCCTCCCAGTCCTGGGGCAGCAGGATGCGGCGCAGGTCGGGATGGCCCTCGAAGCGGATCCCGAACATGTCGAAGCATTCGCGCTCCATCCAGTCGGCGCCCGGGTACAGGGACACGAGCGACGCGCACGCCGACTGGCCGGCGCCGAGCCGGGTCTTCAGCATGAGGGCGAGACCGACCTCGAGGTTCTCGACGCGGGTCACGACCTCGAGCCCCTGGTCCTTCCAGTCCACCGCGCTCAGGAAGTTGAAGTAGAGACAGCCGAGTGTGTCCTTGGCGAACGCGCCCAGCTCTCGCCACCGCTCCGGCGGTACCGTCACGGTGAGGAGGCTCCCCTCGCCCTCGGCGGCCACGCCGAAGTGCTCCTGGATGCGGGCCCGCGCCTGCTCGTGGGTCACGCGCTCAGTCGACTTTGGCGGTGGGGGCGGCGCGTTTGCCCGTCTGACGGAAGTGCGCGATCTGCTCCTGCAGCAGGAGCAGCCCGTTCAGCAGCGACTCGGGCGGCGGCGGGCAGCCCGGCACGTACACGTCCACCGGAATCACCCGGTCCACGCCCTTGACCACGTGGTAACCGTGGCGGAACGGGCCTCCCGAGTTGGCGCAGGAGCCCATCGAGACCGCCCACTTGGGATCGGGCATCTGCTCGTAGATCCGCTTGAGCATCGGCGCCATCTTGATGGTGACGGTGCCCGAGACGATCATGAGATCGGAGTGGCGCGGGGAAGCCCACGGCACCATGCCCAGGCGCTCCACGTCGAAGCGCGAGGCGAAGGTCGCCATCATCTCGATCGCGCAGCAGGCCAGCCCGAAGGTCACCGGCCACACCGAGGACTTGCGCGCCCAGTTGAGCACCGCGTCGGCCACGCCGGTCGCCACGAAGCCGCCCGGGAAGTTGAACACGCCCTCGGTGGCGCTCTCGAAGAGCGCGGAGTGCTTGTCCCCCTCCGGCCGCTCCTGGTGATACTTCTCCCACTCCTGCAGGTCCTTGAATTCCGTCCATACCGGGGCCGGAATCTGCGGGATCGGCGCCTTTATTTCCATTCGAGTATCCCCTCCCTATAGGCATACACCCAGCCGAGCGAGAGGATGCCCAGGAAGAGCCCCATCGTGCCCATCGCCCAGAGGCCGAAGCTCCTGAGCACCAGCGCCCAGGGGAAGAGGAAGACGGCGAGGGCGTCGAACACGATGAAGATGAGCGCCACGAGGTAGAAGCCCACCGGGAACTGCACCCACGCCTCCCCGATGGGCTCGGCCCCGCACTCGTAGTTCTCGAGCTTGGAGAAGTAGGGACGGGCGGGGCGCAGGACGAAGGCCGCGCCCAGCGACACCACCGCGAAGGCCACGATCAGGGCCAGATAGATGACAACCGGCAGATACCCCGCCACAGGCAACCTCCCCCGAGTGACTCCAAACCCCGCGGAGTATAACACAGGACCCCCCTGCGGTCCGACCACCCGAGCGCTCGTCACGTGTATGGAGGTATCCGCCTGTTCACGTTTTCCCTTCAAACCGTCAGCCCCATTACGCAAAATTGACACTTGCAGCCCGGCAACTCGCGATTTTTGCAACCCAACCCGTTGATTCGGCTGACGTCTGACCTATGCAATGGATGGCATTTCAGTTGCTTCCCCTTAGCCCGCTGACCGAATCGCGTCACCCACGCCCGACCGACACGATGGGAGAACCGTGAGCAGCGACGATCTGAATCGCGAAATCGCCTTCGCCGGCCAGCGGGTCAAGCAGAAGGTCATCTTCGCGCTCACCTTGGCCTCGGTCATCCCGCTCCTGATCCTGACCTACGCCTTCCAGGCACCCGTCCGGCAGCTACTGGGCCCGATCGGGCAGTACACGGAAGCCTTCACCATGCCGGCCCTGCTCATCTTCACGGGCCTGCTCATGGCCGGCGGTGGCTTCGTGGTGTGGGACGTGGCCTCGGCCATCTCGCGGGCCGCCCAGCTCGCGACCGCGACGAAGGCCTCCGAGATCCCCGCGGTGCCGAACCGCAAGGACGAGATCGGCACGCTCATGAGCTCGTTCGCGAAGATGCTCGCCACCATCGAGCAGCAGACGGACGAGATCAACCAGTTCCCGCGCCGCCTCGACCAGCTCGCCCGCCAGGCCTTTCGCGACCCGCTCACCAGCCTGCCCAACCGGGCCCTGTTCATGGATCGCCTGCAGCACGCCCTCACCCGCACCGAGCGGCGGGGCGAGCAGCTCGCGGTGCTCTTCCTCGATCTCGACCGGTTCAAGGTCGTCAACGACAGCATGGGCCACGGCGTCGGGGACCAGCTCCTCATCGGGGTGAGCCAGCGGCTCTCCGCCTGTCTCCGGCCCGAGGACACCATCGCGCGGCTGGGCGGCGACGAGTTCGCGATCCTGCTCGAGGACGTGAAGGACGACAAGGGCCCCACCTCGGTGGCCGACCGCCTCACTGCCGAGCTGCAGCAGCCGTTCATGGTGGAGGGGCGCGAGGTCGTGATCACGGTGAGCATCGGGATCGCCATGAGCACCGCGCGGCGCACGACCCCCGAGGACATCCTGCGGGACGCCGATCTCGCCATGTACCACGCCAAGGGCAAGGGCAAGGCCCGCTACGAGATCTTCGACAAGAGCATGAACGCGCCCGCCCAGGAGCGCATGGACCTCGAGCTCGACCTCCGGAACGCGGTGGCGCGGGGAGAGTTCGTCCTGCACTACCAGCCGGTGGTCGACCTGCCGACCGGCCGCATCAGCGAGGTGGAGGCGCTCGTCCGGTGGAAGCATCCGCAGCGCGGGCTGCTCTTCCCGGCCGATTTCATCGGCCTCTCCGAGGAAACCGGGCTGATCGTGGCACTCGGGCGCTGGGTGCTCCACGAAGCGTGTCGCCAGACGCGTCAGTGGCAGCTCGCCGCGCCGGACATCAAGCTCGCGATCAGCGTGAACCTCTCGGCCCGCCAGCTCCAGCAGCCCGGCCTGGTCGAGGAGATCGCCGCGGTCCTGCGAGAGACACGCCTCGATCCGGCCGCGCTGCGCCTCGAGATCACCGAGACCGTCGTCATGCACGACGCGCCGACCACGCTCGCCAAGCTCGAGGCGCTCAAAGCCCTCGGGGTCCAGCTCGCTATCGACGACTTCGGGACCGGCTACTCCTCGCTCGGCTACCTCAAGCGCTTCCCGGTCGACACCCTCAAGATCGACCGCTCGTTCGTGAAGGGCATCGGCGACGACGTGGAGGACAGCGCGATCGTGCGGGCGGTCATCACGGTGGCCAAGAGCCTGAACCTCTCGGTCACCGCCGAGGGAATCGAGACCGCCGAGCAGCTGGAGCACCTCCGGGCGCTCGGCTGCGACCACGGCCAGGGATACTTCTTCGCCAAGCCGATGGCCAGCGAGCGCGTCCCCGCGCTGCTGCTGGCCACCTCGCCCTGGGGGACCGCCACCGCCACGAACGGCCACGCCAACTAGGGTCACCCAACCAGGGGTCAGGTCTTGCATCCCGACAATGTCGGAATGTAAGACCTGACCCCGTTCGGTTTCCTCAGCCGGGGTGGGGCCGGCTCGTCGGCCGGGCCGCGAGCCCCATGACGCGCCCCACCTGGGGGGGGCGCGGTAGCAACTCGTGGGCGGCGCGGATGCGGCCGAGCCGCTCCAGGATCTCGGGGGCAATGGGAGCGCCGCGTCGGGTCTGCCGGCTCACGTGCAGCGACATCAGCTCGTTGGTGGCCGCCAGGTAGCCCGCCACGGCGTGGTACATCTCGTGGATGTAGTGGATGCGCTTGGCGTCGAAGTCGAGCAGCCGCGTGGTGAAGCGCAGCGGGTCCCGCTCGCGCACCTCCTGATGGTAGGTCACGTGGGCCTCGAGGCAAAAGGTGGTCACCTCTCGCGCCCTCCGGTGCGCCCGGTCCAGGCCCACGAACCGCATCCACTCGTCGGTGGCGAGGTCGAACACCACCACGTAGTAGCCCATGTTCATGTGCCCGTTGTCGTCGATCCACTCCGGACGGACGACGTCCCGGTACGCGTCGAAGGGCGCGGGAATGTCCCCCATCCGGTCTAGAGCAGCGCGGTGAAGAAGCCGAGGGTGCGCTGGCGGGCCAGCCGCGCGCTCGGCTCGTGGTAGCTCCCGCGCTCGTCGCAGCTGAAGCCGTGGCCCGCCGGGTAGGTGTGGATGGGCACCTCCGGATGCGCGGCGCGGATACGCGCCCAGTGCTCGGGCGGGATCCCCTGATCGGTCTCCCCGAAGTGCAGCAGCACCGGGCACCGCGGCGTCTCGCTCGCGGTTTCCGCGATGCCGCCACCGTAGTAGCTCACCGCCGCCTTCACCCCGTCGATGCGGGTGCAGGCGAGCCAGGCCAGGGTGCCGCCGAGGCAGTAGCCGACCACCCCGGTCGGCAGCCCCTCGGCCTTGAGGGCCTCCACCGCGGCCCGCACGTCGCGGACCATGTCCGCGATGTCGACCTTGCCGCGAATCGAGCGGCCGCGCTCGATGTCGTCGGCGGTGTAGCCGAGGCTGATCCCGGGCTCGACCCGATCGAAGATGGCGGGAGCGAGGGCCACGTAGCCGTCGGCTGCGAAGCGATCGCACAGGCCCTGGATGTGGTGGTTGACCCCGAAGATCTCCTGGACGACCACGAGCCCGCCCTTCGGCGCCCCGCTCGGGGCGGCGCGATAGGCGGAGAGACGGTGCTGGTCCTCGGCGGTGAGATTGATCATCTGACCCATCGGTCGGCTCCTTGTCGGAAGGTTGGAGAGATGACTGCCCCTCAGAGCAGCGGGCGCGCGAGCACCACGAGCCGGGGCAGGTCTGGCTCGGGGCCCTTCAGCAGCACGGTGGCCCCCGCGGTGACGCGGGCCCCCGCGCGCTCGAGCAGGCGGCCGGCCGCGCGCACGGTGCCCCCGGTGGCGATGACGTCGTCCACCAGCAGCACCCGGCGGCCTTCGAGCAGCGGCCAGTCGAGCGGATCCAGCACCAGGGCCTGCCGACCCGCGGTGGTGACGCTCACCGCCTCCTCCACCAGCGGCTCGCGCGGCCGGCGCGGCATGTAATTCTTGAGGCCCTTGCGAAGCACCACGTAGCGGTCCTGGCCGAAGCACTCCGCGACCACCTGCACCATGCCCACCGCCTTCGACTCCGAGCACACCACGACGTCGAAGACCTCGTCGGGCGCGATGCCCTCGTCCACCAGCCGGCGATAGAGCAGGTCGCCACAGGCCTGGTTGAGCCGGCCCTGGCCGAGCAGGTTGAACGAGGCGATGTACTGCTGCGCGCCGTGGAGCCGGGTGATGGGCCGGTCGGTGGTGAGCGCGCCGGAGCCGATGCGCAGCTCGCACCAGCCGATCACGTCGCCGGGCGCGCTTCCGCCCGCGGGCACGCCGCCGGGGTCCGCGGGCTCCCAGCCCTGGGCCTGGGCGAGCGTGGCCGCGAGCCACCGGGCCGCGTCCATGTCGCCACCGTCGAGGGTGGTGAGGCACTCGACCTGAGCCTGGCGCAGCCGGAGGCGTGCCTCGTCATCGACCGCGCCGCGCGGCAGGACGGCGGCGGGCCGCTTGCCTCCCGCGAGGGCCAGGGCCTCCACCGCGGAGGCGGCATCCTCGTATGCCCCGATCACCACCGACACGATCGCCGACCCTCAGAGCGCGTCGACGGCCTGCAGGACGTCAGCCGCGTGTCGGTCAACCTTGACGTTGTCCCAGCGGCGCACGACCTTGCCGTCCGGTCCGATGAGGTAGGTCATCCGGGCCACCCCCATGTACGTCCGGCCGTAGAGGCTCTTCTTCTGCCACGCGCCGTACTTGTCGGCGACGGCGTGCCCGGGATCGGCGAGCAGCGGAAAGCTCAGCTTGTGCTTGCGCGCGAAGCGGGCCTTGCTGGCGGTGTCGAGCACGCTCACCCCGAGCACGGCGGCGCGGCCCTTCTTGAAGTCGGGCAGCGCATCGCGGAAGGCGCACGCCTCCCGGGTGCAGCCCGGCGTGTCGTCCTTCGGGTAGAAGTAGAGGATGAGCGGTCGGCCCGCGTAGTCGCGGAGTCGGTGGGTCTTGCCGTCCTGATCGGGCAGCGCGAAGGCGGGGGGCCTGCGTCCCGGCTCGACGAGCGACATCGAACGCCTCCTGGCTCTGCTGGGGTGGGTGGATCGGCGCCCGGCCGCGCGCCGGCGCCCATCCTACTCCCCGCCGCGGGGAGACGCTACCGGGCCGAGAGCCGACGGCCGATGCGCTTCTCCACCACGTGGGTGACCGCCGAGAAGTCCTCCCGCCCCCACCCGCTGTCGAGCGCCTCGTCGTAGGTGCGCTTGGTCTCCTCCAGGATCGGCGCCGGCACCTGGACCGAGCGGGCCAGCTCGAGCGCGAGCGTCGCGTCCTTGCGCATGAGCTCGAGCATGAACGTGGGGGAGAACTCCCCGTCGAAGATCCGCTTGGCCCGGCGGTCGAAGTAGGTGCCGTAGGCCATGCCGCCCCCGTTCTTGACCACGTCGTAGAAAGTGCTCGGGTCCACCCCGGACTGCACGCACACCGCCAGCGCCTCCGCCACCGCGACCGAGGTCACCGCGGCGAGACCGTTGTGGATCAGCTTGACCCGGTTCGCCATGCTGGAGCCGCCCACGTACATGTGCATCTTGCCCATGATCTCGAGATAGGGCGCGATCGCGGGAAGGCGGCCTGCCTCTCCCCCCACGATGAAGAAGATCTGCCCCTCCACCGCCTGGGGCTGCGAGCCCAGCATGGGCGTGTCCATGTGATCGACGCCCCGCTCCCGGAGCGCGGCGTGGAGGGCGGTGGTCACCTGCGGGCTCACCGTCGAGCAGTCGCACGTCACGAGCCCGCGCCGGGCCGCGGAGGCGATGCCGCCCGCGCCGAGGTAGACCTCGCGCACGATCGCGTCGTTGGGCAGGCAGGTGAAGAGCACCGCGCACTCGCGCGCGACGTCCGCCACCGATCCCGCCACCGTTGTCCCCGGCAGCCGGCCGGCCGCGGTCTGCGCGGCGGGGCTCGCGTCGTAGGCCACCACCGGGACTCCGCCCTTGGCCAGGTTGCTCGCCATCGGCAACCCCATCGTGCCCAGCCCGATGAATCCGACTCGTTCGCTCATGGTCGCTCCTGACTCGATGTGGGATTAGACGACGGGCGCGGTGGCGCGCACCGGGTGGCGCGCGCCGTCGACCAGCAGCGCGGAGCCTTCTCCGGTGTCCAGCAGGAACGGGGCGAGCTGCTGCATCGCCACCCGGCCGAAGCGCGCCCGGAAGAGCCCGCCGCGGATGCGGCAGAAGAGCAGCCCGCGCTCGGTCTCGAGCGTGTGCATATCGAGCGCCTCGCGATAGTCACCCGCGAAGAGGAGCTCCACCGCGCGCAGCGCCCCGCCGTCGACGGTCAGGCCGAGGCGCTGCACGACGAACGGGGTGTCGGTGGCCTCGAACCAGTTCCGCTCCCCCTGGCAGAGAACGAGGCAGCGGCCGTCGTCGGTCCGGGTCATGGCCCGCAGGAAAAAGCGCAGCACCGCGGGATCGACGATCTCGGTGCCGTCGTGGAACACGCGCCCGTCGCGGTCGACCTGGTAGCGGTACTCCCGCCCGGGTTCGCTCATCGCACCCCGGCGACCGGCACCGACGGCTGGCGCGCCACGCGACGGGCCAGCAGGGCGCGCGCCTCCCCCGGGCGCCCCGCCCTCAGATAGGCCGCCAGCAGCGTGTGCTCGAAAAGGTCGCGCTGCGCCCAGCTGCCACCCACCCGCACGAGCTGGTCGAGCAGCGGCGCGAGCGCCGCGATCGTCTCCTCGTAGCGCCCGGCCGCGAACGCGCCCATCGCGACGGCCACCGCCGGGGTCACCGGGCCGGCCGGCGCGCGACCCTCCGCGTCCGCCTCCCGCAGACGGGCGATCCAGCGCTCGAGCGCGGCGGCGTCACCCGCCGCGGCCAGGGCCACCGCGCAGTGCGCGTCGACGAAGGCGAGCCCGGGAGCCGGGAACGCGGCCTCCGCGTGCCGGGCCACCGCGCGCCACGCCTCCGGCAGCGGCGCGGCACCCGCGAGCTCGCGGCGCCAGAGCAGCGAGGCGGAGTCCACCACGGTCGTGAACGCCGAGCACCGCGACCGGCCCGGCGCGATGCTCGACTCGTAGATCGCGAGCGCGGCGTCCGCACGTCCGCGACCCAGCTCGAAGAGGGCCTGGTGCCAGGAGAGGTGGCAGTGGAGCGCGGCCTCCGGCGGGTAGCCCGGCAGCCAGCGCTCGACGAACTCCGCCCCGCGCTCGTCGTCGCCGCACTCGTAGAGCACGTGGGCCCACGCGTGCGCGGCGTGGGCGTTGCGGCGCTCGAGCTCGAGCGAGCGCTCGATCAGGGAAGCTCCCGCCTTCCCGCCGAGCGCCTCCGTCCGCGCGAAGCCGTGGGCGCCCAGGAACCACCAGTCCTCGCCGTAGGCCGGGGCGAGCTCCTCGAGCAGCGCCAGCATCTCCTCGTTGCGCTCCGCCCGCCCGCTGAAGCCGATGAGGCCGTAGATGCCGTTGGCCG